>ERZ842401.78-NODE-78-length-119263-cov-7.751057_pt1 | contig 119263 bp, 117 predicted proteins | sample MGYA00521270_ERZ842401 | MGnify/ENA primary metagenome ERZ842401 (study PRJEB31892, sample SAMEA3878208) | bioreactor metagenome | biome: Moose rumen | place: Sweden | collected 2011-10 | study: EMG produced TPA metagenomics assembly of the PRJEB12797 data set... | reverse complement strand
GTTTTCAAGACCGGTCCCTTCAACCAGACTTGGGTATTCCTCCATTAATGGTGCCTAAGGTCGGACTTGAACCGACACGAGGTTTGAATCTCGCAGGATTTTAAGTCCTGTGCGTCTACCTATTCCGCCACTCAGGCATAAACATTATAGTCAATTTCGTGTTGACTAGTTAATTATATAATAATTTTTTTAAAATATCAACCTTTTTGTGTAAAAAATTATGATATTTTTTTTAAATATTGCTTATTTTTAGGGAAAATATCTCCTTATTTTATAATTTTTCAAGATTTTCTAAGAATTCTCTACTTTTTAAATAAATTCCGGAATACCTGTCATAATAATCATAAATAAATCTTGATAGTTCGCTTTGAACATTATCAGAAACATCTAATTTGGTAATTTTACTAATATCCACATAATAAAACATTCTTAAAAGTTTTACTGTTTTAATATTGGTAATTACCTCACCTTTGGTGCAATTTTTACATAAATATCCACCACGATAACTAGATATAGTAACAATATCTTGTTTATTACCGCAATTAACACATTCGTCGATTACTGGCCTAATTCCTAGAAAATCCAACATTTTTAATTCAAATATGTTAGTTATTACTTTATAATTAAATCCTTCGTCTATTTTTTTTAAGCTAGCAATTAACATATTATATATTTCATTATCGAAGTCATGTCTGTATACTTTATCAGCTAATTCTAATAAATATAGAGAGTAACTCATCAAATCAATGCTTTTTCTAATATTTTTAAAATTATCAATAATGTCTACTTCAATTAAATTAGATAAGCCATTTTCTTTATAGTTAATATGAAAATAGCCATAAGTAAGTTTAGAAGTAACTCCTGATAGTTTACTTTTTACTTGTTTTGTTCCCCTTGCAATAATTCCTATTATTCCTAGTTCTTTTGTTAAAATGTTAATTATTTTGCTACTCTCTTTGTAATCTACTTCTGATATGACAATTCCTTCGATTTTTTTTATCATTCTACTTCTCTTTTCTAGTTAATTTTTTATACTCCAAGTAATATTCAATTTTACCTGTTTCACGAAATTTTTGCCAACATTCTTTAATAGTCATTTTGATCACCTATTAATATTATGTTAGTATTTTATCAAAGTTAAACAAATTTATTTGTCAAAATTAAATTCTTTAAACCCAATTTCGTTCAAAAATTTCTCTCTATCTCGCCATCTAGGAATTACTTTTACAAATAATTCAAGATAAACATTTTTATTAAGTAATGGTTCAATATCTAATCTAGCACGTGTGCCTATTTCTTTAATCATATTTCCATTTTTTCCAACAAGAATTTTTTTTAGATTTTCTCTATCAACAATAATTGTTGCTTTAATGTCAACAGCATCTTTTTTATAATCCATTTGCTCAACGACAACAGAGACACTATGTGGAACTTCTTCATGAGTTAAATCTAATATTTTTTCTCTTATTAATTCTCCAACCATAAAATTTACTGGTTTATCAGTATACATATCTTCATCATAATATTTAATATTATCAGTTAATTTGGATTTTAATACTTCAATTAATCTATCAATATTATCGTGTTTATAGGCTGAAATAGGAACAATTTCGTCAAAATTGTATAAGTCTTTATATTCATCTATTTTCTTTAGTATTTCTTCTTTAGGTAACTTATCTATTTTGTTAATTACTAGGATAACTGGAATATTTACATTTTTTAAAATATCTATAACAAACATATCACCTTTTCCAAGTTTTTCAGTGATATCTACCAAGAAAAGAATTACATCGACATCATTTACCGTAAAATATGCTTGTTTATTTAGTATTTTTCCTAATCTATTTTGGGGTTTGTGTATGCCTGGGGTATCAACAAAAACCATTTGGGTATCTTCATCGGTTCTAATACCTTCGATAATATTTCTAGTTGTTTGAGGCTTATCTGATGTGATTGCTACTTTTTTGCCAATTATGGCATTAAGTAAGGTACTTTTTCCAACATTAGGACGTCCTACTAAACCAATAAAACCGCTCCTCATATATACACTCCTTTATAAATCATTTTCGTCAAATGGGTATGGACATAACTCTTTTACGCTATGTTTTTCCATTTCACCATTTTTTCCAATTAATATAATACTACTATCTTTATCAAAAAACTCAGTAATTACTTGGCGGCACATGAAGCATGGCATCGATAATTTATCACCACTAACCATGATATAAATATTTTTAAAATCTCCTTTTTTATATCCCATAGTTATAGCAGAAGTTATAGCATTACGTTCAGCACAAATTGTTGCCCCGTACGAAGCATTTTCAACATTAACTCCTGGAACAAATCTACCATCTTTTGTTTCAACAATGGCTGATACATTAAATTTTGAATATGGGGCATAAGATTTTCCAAGTAATTTTATAAGTTCTTCTTTCATTTTTATCACCTTTTTAATCTCTTTTTATATTATAACCATCAAGTAATTCATTTTGTAAATTAAACATTTCTTTTTCATCATCTGGTTTCATATGATCATATCCAAGTAAATGAAGGATACCATGTGTTGCTAAAAAACATATTTCTCTTAATTCGCTATGGCCATATTCGGCGGCTTGACTAATTACTTTATCAATTGATATATAGATATCTCCTAGCAAGCGAAAATCTTCATACTCAATATCTTTATTATCTTCCATAGCAAATGATATTACATCAGTTTCTCTATCGATATTACGATATTCTTTATTTATTTCATGTATTTTTTCATTATCAATAATAATAATGTTGAATTCACATTTTTCTAGCTCTAATTTTTTAACAACATATTTTATATAATCATTAAGAATAGATAATTCATTAATTTTTTTATTTGTTTCATTAAATATTTCAAACATAATTTTCCCCCCTAAATAAAGCTAAATATGTTTATGCCTAAGGCAAATAAAATAATAATTATTATTATTAAAATAACAACAAAATTTAAAAAACCATCACTTTTCATAAAATTTGGTAGTTTTGTACGAATAGCACTAAAAGCTACGAATAGTAGATATCCTAAAAAACCACCAAAGGTATTTAGTAAAATATCATCAACATCAAATATTCTTCCTATATAGTATTGTATTCCTTCAGCGCATAGCGATACGATTAATGTAATTAGTGTTGGTGTTAATGCTTTTTTGGTATTTAAATAATATGAGGTAAAAAAGCCAAATGGAATAAATAAAATAATATTACCTAGGATATTTTTTATAAATTTATCACTTCCAAAGGTATATCTAAACATTTCTTTAAATGGAACTAAATTTATACCACTATATCCTGTATTATCTCTTGTTAAAACGTGATATAGGCATAATATATATATTATAAATATTAAGCTTAAAATTTCTTTATAGATAACAACTTTTCTGCTTCCTTTAAATATGTACGCTCCACGGATACTAATAAAAACGACTGATATAAATAAAACTAAAGGCCATATGCTTGGTATGACATTATCCATAATATCTTTAACAATCACTTAATACTCAACTCCTTAATACTCATATATTTATTTTACTACATTTTAAGTAAAAATAAAAGAAGTAATTGTTTCATAATATTTAAAAGGAAATAAGATATTTCTATTTTATTTCCTTTTTTTAGTTTTAACAATACTTTTTGCTTGTTGTAATCTTGGATCATCTTTAAGCTTATCAACCTTTTTTAATAATTCATCTGGATTATCTAATAGGTATTTATTAGCTTCATACAATTCATTAAATTCATTTCTAAGTTCATCATTTTTATTTATTAATTCAAGTATTTGATTAATAATCTTAACAATTTTATCATCATATTCTTTATATTTTTTCTTATTAGATAATAATTCTTTAGCTTCTTCATATAATTCACGAATTCCACCAATTATAACAGAAGAATATTTGCTATTAGTTATATTTAAATATAACCCTTCAAAGAAAAAGCCTGCAACTAAATATAGAATAAAAGATAATTTTAATGAGTGCTTATATTCGTCTTTGTCAAGTTCGGTATCAACATATTCATATGTCGATTTTATAACCTCAGTATAACTATCTTGATAATCAGAAATAGTATCTTTTTTACTGGTTTTTAAAGTACCATTTTTGGCAACTACAGCATAATTATCGACACCATAATCATAGTATCTTTAGGATTATCAAAATCAAGATAACTAACGTCATAATACTGATATCCTCTTTTGGATTCGCTTTCATATGGATTATAGACCATAACAATTGTGTCATTACTTGGTTCATAATAGGATAATATTTCATTCGTTTCGGTAGTGGTTTCATCAGTAATTGTCGAATATATTTCAGTAGTTTTTAGATATTTACCTTTAATTGACTCTCTTTTGGTTTCTTTTAATAACCAAGTTCCGACGCCAATCATAATTGAAGAAGCAATTATGAATGAGATAAATCTTCTTATAAAATTCTTTCTATTTTCATTAGTATATCTTCGATATTGGTCTCCATCGCACTTATAATTATTTGATTGATTCAATAATCTATTTATTTCGTTGTTATTATTATTTATCTTTTCAATTATTGTCCTCATATTTTTATTAATGCTATCTTTAAAACTATTATTACCAGAATAAATAAGCAATGCTTTAATTAAATCATAATCAAAATAATTACTATTAATGCCACATTTCTGACACTTTCTGAAATATTCCTTAGAGTTTCTTCATATTCGGATACATCAAAGCCAATTTCTTTGATATTTGAAATCATTAATTCAGCTGTTTGATATAAATCTTTATATTTAATAGCCATATCTTCAGTACGCATAATAATTTCCTCCTAAAACAGTTATATATGTTAACATAATGGTAAACATATGTCAATAAAAATAAAAGAGCGTTGCCGCTCTAATTATCTTTCTAAGTATTCAATTAATTCTTTTAGATTATATGAATATTCAACTTTTTCTTCCATATTTTTTATTTTATACTTACCACTTGTTACTTCATTTTCGCCAATTATCATAACATATTTTATGTTATTACGTTCAGCATATTCAAAGCATTTGCCAATTTTCTTTTTATTCATTTCGATTAGTACTTTAAAGCCCTCTTCTCTTAATTTAGTAGCTAATTTAAGAGTCTCAACATTCGTATCTAGTGGTACCATATAGATATCAATTAATCTTGTTTTTTCCATCTCTTGTTTTAAAATAACAAATATTGGTTCTAAGCCAAACGATAATCCGATTGCTGGATAACTATTGCCATTATCCATAAAATTGGTTATTATCTTATCATATCTTCCACCGCCACCAATTGCTGATGATATTCTACCAAGTTTATCATAAAATTCAAAGACAATTCCGGTATATATTGATAATCCTCTTGCAAGAGTTGGAGTAAACTTACAACTATCGATTATTCCTAATTCACTTAAATAATTATTAACTTCATTTAATTCATTAACGCCTTCATTAATAAGTTCATTTTCGTTAACTAATTTTTGATAATCAGCCATATTTTTTTCAAACAAATCAAATAATTTATCAATGTTTTCTTGATTAATATTAATTTCAAGCAACATAGCATTAAGTTCTTTGCGACTAACTTTTTCTAGTTTATCAATTATACCGATAACACTATCCGTCTTATCTATTGAGATGCCTGCTAACGATATTAATCCACTCATTAACTTACGATTATTATATTTAACAATTGCTTCAATACCTAATTCTTTGTAAGTATTAATGGCCATTAATATTTGTTCAGCCTCAATATATCTATTATCGATACCTACGACATCAACATCGCATTGGTAAAACTCCCTTGTTCTACCGGCTTTTACTGGGCCATTACGAAATACTTTACCAATTTCATATCTACGGAATGGTAAAATTAAATCTTTATTAAGCCCCACTACTTTACAAAATGGTACTGTAAGATCATATCTAAGTCCTAAATCTCTTTCTCCTTGATCGGTTAAACGATATATTTCACTAAGTATTTCAGCATCTTCACTATATTTATAACTGAGAAGTTCATAATAATTAAGTGTTGGTGTTTCTATTGGCAGATAACCATATTTTTCAAAGTTTCTTCTTAATATATCAAGGACATCATTTCTAATTTTCATATCACTAGGCATATAATCATAAGTACCTTTAACATTCATAAGTTTCATATTTTTTACCTCTTTTTCTATTATATTATAACATCTTTTTAATTCTTTTCATTTATTTTTTTGATTAATTTACTATATTTTTTAACTAATTCTATATAACTACTTTCTAAAATACATTCATCTTTTTGGTGAGCTGTAATTGGACCTGGGCCTAAAACTAATATATTTTTATTGTTAAAAAATGAAGCTTCAGTAAAATAACTTACTCCAGCACTTTTTTGCTTACATATTTTTTCTACTAACATTTGAAATTTTGGATTATTATTTTTTATGGCTAAAACATTATTAATTATTCTTATTTTGGCATTGTATTTTTTAACTAATCTTGATATTTCTTTAATTATTATCTCATTTTGTTTATCATCTACTGTTCGGTAATCAAAAGATATTTGGCAATACTGGGGTACTTTATTTATTGCATCTCCACCAGTTATTTTACCAAGGTTAAAAGTCGTTTCAGGAATTTCAAATATATTATTTTAACACAGGTTATAGTCTTATTGATGGTAGTTAACTCATCAATAAATGAGATTGCTTTTAAAATAGCATTATCTCCTAGCAATGGTGTACTTGAGTGAGCACTTTTACCAATAAAAGTTACTTCAAATTCTAAGCATCCTTTATTAGCAATAACTGGAACTAAATCTGTAGGTTCTGGAAAAATTAATACTTTAGGAAAATCTTTTTTGGTATCGATAAGTTTCTTTATGCCTTCAAATCCAATCTCTTCATCATATGTAAAATATAAGTTGCAAGGATATTGTTTATCCAAAATGCTTAAAGCATCTAACAAGGCTGATATTCCACCTTTCATATCGCATACTCCAAGGCCATACATATAACCATCTTTAATTGTAAGTTTATAAGGATTATATTCCCAATCATCATCTGCAGAAACTGTATCTGTATGACAAACAAACCCAATATTGCTTTTCCCTCTTTCTGCTATTAAAACTTTCTTTTTTTCATCATCACCAATTTCACTAATTTTAAAATTTAGTAATTGTAATCTTTTTTTTAAATAGTCACGTATTTCTATATTTTTGTTATCACTAACTGTATCGATTTCAATTAGTTTTTTTAATATTTCATATTTTTTCATAATTCCTCCTAAATAATTAAAAATGCTATACAGTAGTACCTGTATAGCATAATAGTTATTTATATACTAAATACAAGCACTATAAATAGCACTTGTACCTACGATCAATTAATGTCGTATTAACAAGTGCGAACTATTATGATGATGTAATTTGTTAATTATATATTTTATCATAATTTCGCTCCTCTCAGTAATTAGATAATAACATATATATGATAATATGTCAAATTATTAGTATTCCTTAATTTCTATTGCATCGATTATACTTCCATTACCGGCATATCCATGATAATAATCAAAAACATTATAATCTTTACCATCTACCCAAGGTAACCAACGTTTTTCTTTTTTTATGTGAACACGATATTTAATGTTACCACTAATAGCAATGTCAGTTATGGCATATCCAAGAATCCCGGCATAATCGCTTCTACCAACAACTTCTGGCAACCATTTACCGTTAACTCTTGCACGATATTTATATTTATCGACATATAATCCATCCATAGTAACACCATATACTCCAGCATAATCACCATTACCAAATTTAACATTAGGATACCATTTTCTTTTTAACCCATGGCTTTGATATAAATTATCAGTTTCTACTTTACCGGTATATTTTTCTACTTCTTCACGACTTACATGAAAATACTTATATGGATCAGTCCAATATGATGAATTACCACGTGACTCATCGCCATAATAAGTACCATTTTTACGAATATCTAAATGCAAATAGTTCTTGTCGATGTAGGCAATACCAGTAAATCCCATGTCATACGCTACACAGCACATCACTTTACTAGGTATTATTTTACCTGATTGATCATAAAAACAGCAATCAACTGCTAATCCTTCGCTATGTTTACCCGCAAAGCCATTTTGTTGTTTGTCATAATATGGACAACGATAGCCTGATGAAATAATACATTTACTGGCATGAACTTTCTTCATTAATGCTTCTAACTTATCGACAAGTTCTTTTGATATACGTGTTACCCCACAATGTGGACACTTAAACTCATTTGAATTAAAATGTGGTGTTATTTGCGTATTATGAGGATACTTAACTACTCCCATTATCTCACCCCTAATACATTGTATGAAAAAATAAGATAATCTTTTATAATAAAAGACTATCCCATTACCTGACCACCATTAATATGAATAACTTCGCCAGTCATATAACTTGAATCATCACTCGCTAGATAAACAAAAGTTGGAGCCAGTTCATATGGCATTGCTCCTCTTGCCATCGCAGCATCTGCTCCAAGTGAAGGTATCTTTTCAGCTACCCAACAAGCTGGTTGTAGTGGTGTCCAGAAAAAGCCTGGAGCTATTGCATTTACACGGATATTTTTTAGGGCTAAATTTCTTGCAAGAGCACGAGTAAATCCAACAATGGCCCCTTTCGTAGTTACATAATCAATTAATTGCGGATCACCATAGAATGTTGTTACTGATGATAGATTAATAATTGAAGACCCACTTTTCATATATGGTAATGCTTCTTTAGTTAAGTAAAACATACCATATATATTTACCTTCATTGTCCAATCAAATTGTTCATCACTAATGTCTTCTAATTTATCTTGTTGATATTGAACACCAGCATTATTAACCAAAATATCAATTTTACCAAATCGATTAATTGTTTCACTTATTATTTTTTGACAATTATCATGTTTGGTAATATCGGCTCTAATTAAAAAACACTCGCCACCCATTGATTCAATATATGATTTGGTATCATTAGCATCTTTTGTTTCATTTAAATAAACAATTACTACTTTAGCACCCTCTTTGACATAAGCTATACTGCAGGCCCTTCCTAATCCACTATCACCACCAGTTACAATAGCTACTTTATCTTTTAGTTTGTCACTTCCCTTATAATTAGGATTGTCAAATATAGGAAGTGGATTCATTACATATTCCATTCCTGGCTGCACATTTTGAGATTGCTCAGGTGCTAGAATATTATAAATGCGGCTTTTAATGCCATATTTTCCATAGTATTTATAGTAATCATTCCCAAACTTATAATCATATTCCATTTTATTCACCCATCTTATTATATGAAAATAACAATAAATTGTGCTTTATAAAAAAATCATCCTAATTGGCTGATTTCTTTCTATAAAAAGAATATTTTATTTCATTAAATAATTCTCTCAATACAGTATAAATTATTCCATATTGCAAATTTTTAATAACTTCTTCTCTTACCATCATAGTTGAAGCTAGAATTATTAAGCGTTGTCTTATAGATAAGCATTTTAATATCGTAAGTTCATTAAATTTTAGTAATTTAATATTCTTAGCTGCTGTTTTACAATATATTAGTTTACAAGTAATATTCACAGATGGGCACCCTTTTTCAGTTACTATGAGGCATCTTCGACAGCAACCATTAGTAGATTTAGAATTATTCTTCCTCTGAACAATACATTTACCATCAATAAATTGACATAAGTCTTGTGAATAATATTCATTTAACAAACTAATAGTTTCATCATAAATATATGTTATTCTTTGTTTCCTATTCTTTATATTTAATGCCTTTACTATTGTTTTTAATTCATTATTGTTTGTTTTAAATGTAGAAAACTTAAATAAAATAGTTCGATATAAAAATAATAATTTTGTACTTTTAAGTTCTATCATCTAACTTCACCTCTTAAGATAAATATAGTATATCATATTTTTTTAACATAATTAAATAATATGTTATAATTAGTATGAAAGGAGTAACATGATGGAAGAATATAAAAAAGTTGAAGTTGCTAGTTATGTAAAACAAGGTATCGAAAATGGAACAATGGTGCCTAGAGAAGCAGAAAAATTTGCAAGAATTGTTGCTAGGCAAGGAAATGTTGGTGATACAGTTATTTCATGGAGTGTTGATTCCAATGGAAATGAAATACAAGAAAAGATTGCCCAAGTTAAAATTGATGAAAAAACAAATCAGCCTGGATGGATTGTAACTAAGGTTGACGATAATGGTAATGTAATAGTAGATAATAATAATCATCCTAATCAATGGATTATAGATGATACTACCTTTAGAAAGAAATATGAAGTAGATCCAGATAATCCAAGTTTATTTAGGCCAAAAGGTGGGCCTCAAATATTTGTACAAATTAGTGACAATATTATTTTAAATCAATGGGGTTCTGATATGAAAATAGCTGCTGGTGGCTTTATTAATATAACGAATGTAGATGATATGTATGGTATTTCACAAAGGGATTTTGAAGATACATATAGATTTACTGATACTTTAGAAAAAAAAGGGCCAAAGTTATAATCCTTTAAAGATTAAAAATCAATTCTTTTTCTGGAATTGATTTTTATTATTAAACTGAACCATAGTTCGAACAGATTCCTTAATGGCACAAATGGCGTAGATATATGCAACTTTTTAATAATTATTAAATATATTTTTTTCATCTTATTGTTGATTATAGAACAAAAGATTAATATAATTGCTCTAGGAATATTTAATAAGTGTTGGGCCAAACTTCTAATGAAGGAAGGCGATAATATGAACAAGAAGTATTATCTAATTTTTGCTTTAGTAATTATTATCATACTTTTAATGTTATTGCTATTTATAGTTTTAATGTAAAAGAAATCCACCTAACTCAGCAATGATTTAAGTGGAACGAATTTATTCGGCAACACTTAACATGCGATTATTAAGTGTTCCTCTTTTTTATTGTATGAAGTTTCCTTCATCTGTGTACATAATAACATAAAAAACGGCTTTTTTGCAAGTCGTTTTGTTTTATACTCGAATAGTTCGAGTTTAATATCTTAATGGTGCGTGTGTTGTAGTTATCTGCAACTTTTCGTAAGTATAGACTATGTAAATAATTATTTGCTAAATACAATTTTTCATTTTTATTTAAGCATTATCTTTAACGTCTTAATCTCGTATTATCAATATTTTCAACTGCTGTTGTATTATCAATACTTTCAACTTCTGTCATATTATTAATTTTTTCAGAATTTGCATATTGCCAATCCATAAAATTTTTATAGCTTTCATCATTAAGATAAACAGTCTCATCGGCAGAATAATCTTTCATATCATAGCCAAATTTTTCAAGTTCTGCTACACTTATAGAATGATAGAAATGACGTCTTCCTGCAGGTATATCATTTTCTCTTAAAATACCAATTGTATATTTTTTATTATACATAATTCACCTCTTTAAATTATTATATCATGCTTTCCAAAATAATTAAATCTTTTATCTTTTACTTTAATAATATTAACATTATTATTTATAAATTAAATAAATATAATCAAGTCTAATATATTCAGTAATTCTAGTTTAGACAACGTAAATCTAAAAAATGTCTTTTATAATAAACTTTCTTTGATAATTACTTTGTTATGACAAAATATTTAACCCCCTAGGTATTTTGACTAAACATCAAAATACTGGACTGGCTGAAAAAGAAAAAAACAATCTTTTTTCAGATTGTAATTTATTTAAAGTTCGAATAGTTCGAACAGATTCGTCACTGGTGCCGAAAGCAGGAATTGAACCCGCAACCTACTGATTACGATTCAGTTGCTCTACCGATTGAGCTATTTCGGCATAAAGAGAATTATTCATTTGATGGTTCAAAATCTACTAATTCTCCATTTTCTTTTAATATTTTATTTACTTTTTCTGTGGCTGTATTTAATTTATCTGAGCATTCTTTAGCTAGTTTCATCGCTTTAGTATATTTTTCAATAGCATCGTCTAAGGCAACTTCGCCACTTTCTAGTTCTTTTACAATTTCTTCAAGATTTCTTATCTTATCTTCAAAGCTAACTTCTTTTTCTTTACTACTCATTTGTTACCTCCAAAACTTGGGCATTAATATGTCCATTTTTGATGTCTATATTTATTATATCATCTTTTTTTATTTTTTGTATATTAGATATTACTTTGGTATCTTTTTTTACAATGGCATATCCTCTTTTTAAGGTATTCATTGGATTAAGTACTTCAAGTTTATTAATAATATGTTCTAGATTTTGACTTTTAAATTTATATAAGATTTCTGGGTTAGTTAAAATATAACTATTCACTACTTTATATAATCTTATATTTGTGTTTTCAAGCATTTGCTTCATTTCTTTATTTAATCTATCAATTAAGAAATCCAGATTTTGTTCTTTTATTTCATACATGGCTGTTGGCTTTTTTAAAATATAGCTTGAAGTATAATTTAATAATGTTTGTTTTTTATTATCAATTAAATTATTGATACTTAATGTACTGCGATTTATAGCATTTTCTAAATATGTGTTGATTGTGTCAATATTGGGTACAGCAAGTTCAGCCGCAGCGGTTGGAGTTGGTGCTCTTAAATCAGCCACAAAATCGGCAATTGTAAAATCTATTTCGTGGCCGACTGCACTAATTACTGGAACGTTTGAATTATAGATTGCTCTTGCTACTATTTCTTCATTAAATGGCCATAAATCTTCAATTGATCCACCACCACGTCCAACAATTAATGTATCTATATCGTAAGTATTAGCAATTTCTATTTTTTTTACGATATCTTTAGCTGCATCTGCTCCTTGCACTAGTGAAGGAAAAAGAATTGTTTCACATATTGGATATCTTCTTTTAATTGTTGTAAGAATATCTCTTATGGCTGCTCCAGTTGAAGCTGTAACAATACCAATTCTTTTTGGAGTTTTGGGAATTTTTTTCTTTTTGTCTTGATCAAATAATCCTTCAGCTGCTAATTTTTTCTTTAACTTTTCATATTCAATATAAAGATTTCCTAAGCCATCCTGTTCCATCGATTCAACATATATTTGATAAGAACCTGTAGCAACATATACAGATATTTTTCCTTTTACTAATACTTTCATGCCATCAACTGGAGTAAATTTTAAAGTATTTGCTTGATATGAAAACATTACTGCATTAAGTCTACTTTCTTCATCTTTTAAGGTAAAATATAAGTGCCCTCTTGTATGTGCTTTGAAATTTGAAATTTCACCTTTTAAATATACTTTATTTAAAAATAAATTATCATCTATCGTGTCTTTTATATAATTATTCAATTCACTGATTGTAATATATTCACGATCCATAATCCACCTACTTTTTAAAAAATTATATAAATATTTTTTTAAATATTATTCAACTTTATAATGGCCAATATAAAAAGAAACTCTATTTCTTTTTAGTAGAATTATTTCTTTAGTTTCTATAATATTATTTATTATTATATATTACTTTTTTTATCGTTATGGTATATTTTATCTAATACCCCATTTATCATTTTAGATACTTTTTCATCAGAGTATTCATGACTTAATTCAATAGCTTCATCAATGCAAGTTATATCTGGAGTATCAGTATTTAATATTTCATATATGCCCATTCTAAGAATTGCTTGATCAGTAAAGCCTAATCTAGAGATTTCCCAGTTCTCTAAGTATTTATTAGCAAGTTTATCAAGTGTTTCTTTATCTTTTAAAACACCCATAACTAATGAATCAACAAACTTGTTTTTTTCTTCTAATTGTTCATTTATTATGTCATTAATTTCATAACTTATATTATTATTATCATATAAAAAAGCTTGATATAGAATTGTCATTGCTTTATATCTTTGTTCATGCCTTGTCATATATAATCACCTCGTTATATCAATGATAACACAAAATTAATTGTTTGTCATATTTTTAATGTATTTTTTATTGCTTTTTTCGATTAAAAAAAGGCTGTTATGTAACAGTCTTTAATTACATGAGCTAACGTAATATATATTTTCAACCACTTTTGTTAGTTTATTAATTTTTACTTCAATAAATTTATTAATATCTAATGATCTATTTAGATAACCCTTTTCCTTTAATTCATTTGTAGTTATACATGTATATGATTCTCCATTAAAATCTACATTACCATCATTAATATATTTTTCGGCTGCTAAAAATACTTTTTCATCACTTATTGTATTTATATCCTTAAGTGATGTTGCAAATGTTCTTCTTCCTAAACTAATTGCAACTATTAGTAGAATTCCTATTACTAGTAACCATATTAACATTTCAATTAGTGTAAATCCTTTTTTATTCATTTTTTCACCTCTTTTATTTCTAAATAAATATATGATTAATATTATATACTTTTTTAAAAAATAGTCAATTTGTTAAAAAACTATTAATATACGATATTAATAGTTTGTGCTTTTAATTTCAAAATATGATTGTGGATGATTACATGTTGGGCATACTTTTGGAGCAGTTTTTCCAACGTGAACATGTCCGCAATTGCGGCATACCCAAACAACTGATTCTTCTTTATTGAACACTCTTTCTTCTTTGATACTATCAATTAGTTTTCTATATCTTTCTTCGTGTTCTTTTTCAATAGCGCCAACAGCTTTAAATTTTCTAGCTATTTCATCAAAGCCTTCTTCTTTGGCAATATTGGCAAATTCTTCATACATTGTAGTATGTTCGTAGTTTTCGCCATTAGCAGCATCAGTTAAGTTAGTAAGGGTATCTGGTATTTCTCCTCCACAAAGATATTTGAACCACATTTTTGCATGCTCTTTTTCATTGCCTGCAGTTTCCTCGAAAATTGAAGCAATTTGTTCATATCCTTCTTTTTTAGCTTTTGAAGCATAGTATGTATACTTATTTCTTGCTTGACTTTCACCTGCAAAAGCAGTCATTAAGTTTGCTTCTGTTTTTGTACCTTTTAATTCATTCATTTTTTACATCTCCTTTATTAATTTTCTTCTATATCATCAAGTTGCATTTCAATTGTATTCATTACATCATCTATATTTTTTAATGATTTATATTCTTTATCATTATTAACTATTTTAATACTTGTTTTATCATTATTATTGTCTATTGTATTAGTATTTTCACTAATAATTTCTGCTATTCTATAGGTATTGATAATTCTATCTTTTACGATAAATGAACCATTACTTTGTCTATCCATTATTGATATTTCAGTTAATTTAATTGTTTTACTCTCTTTAATTGAAGTAACAACTAATTCTTCTTTTGTCGAAATAATGTAACAAGAAATTATTCTACTTGGATTACTTTTAATTTCTTTCATTAAAAGAATACCTCTATTAGCTCTACTAGTTTTTTCAATTTCAGATATTTTTAATCTTTTTGCGGTTCCTTTGTCAGTAATAATTGTTATATACTCATTATTTGGATTAAATAATTGGCTAGAAACGACTACATCATCTTTTAATTTAATAGATTTAACACCACTTGCACGAATACCAACAACTGATACTTCACTGATATCATACCATAGTCCATATCCTTTTTGGGTAGCAACAAATACATCAGTATTGTCACTATAATCAACAGATATAACAGAGTCACCATCTTGTAATTTGATCATGCCGATTTCTTTTGTATATCTACCAACTTTAAAATCTGATAGTTTAGTACGCTTAACCATACCATCTTTAGTAAATATTGTAATATATTTATTTTCACTAAATTCATATACTGGCATAGAACCAACAATATTTTCGCCGCTTGACATTGTAACAATATTGCTTACATGTTTACCCATATCTTTCCATTTGGCATCTGGAATAATATGAACTGGTAAGAATAAATAATTACCTTTATCAGTAAATACTAGTACGGTTTGAGTAGTATTTATATTATATAAGCCGATTACATAATCACCATCTTTAAGTCCAGTTTCCTCAGTATTTGCTTCATAGCTACGAACACTTACTCTTTTGATATAACCATCATGCGTAACAACAACAACGGTATCTTCTTTTGGTATCATTTCGGTAGCATCAATTTTAATTTCTGGAACTTCATCAACAATGGTTGTTTTTCTTGGAGTAGCATATTCTTTTTTGATTTTCTTAAGTTCTTCCTTGATAACGGTATTTAGTTTTTCTGGACTAGCTAATATTTCTTCTAACATAGCCATTATTTTTTCTAGATTATTTTTTTCTTCTTGTAAAATTACAATATCAGTATTAGTTAATCTATATAATTGCAAGTTAACAATTTCTGTAGCTTGTTCTTCAGTAAATTCATATTTGTTAATTAAATTAACAATAGCATCTGCTTTGTTTTTACTACCTCTAATGGTCTTAATTACTTCATCTAAGATAGAAATTGCTTTCATTAAGCCTTCGACGATATGATAACGTTTTTTGGCATGAGCTAAATCAAAATTACTTCTTTTAGTAACTACTTCTTTTTGATGAGCAATATAGGCATCCAAAATTGGAATTAAGCCTAGTTGCATTGGCCTACGATTAACAATAGCTATCATATTGTAATTATAGCTAATTTGGAGTTCTGTGTTTTTATATAGATAATTTAAAACATTATTGGCATTAGCATCCTTCTTTAAATCTATTGTTATTTGTAAACCATCTTTATCTGATTCATCTCGTACTTCAACAATGCCATCTATTTTTTTATCTATTCTAATCTCATCTATTTTTTTAACTAATAATTGTTTATTAACTTCATATGGGATTTCGGTTATAATTATTTTATTTTTTTCAACTGTTAGTCTACTACGAATAAATATGCGACCGCGGCCAGTTTCATAAGCTTCATGAATGCCAGTAGCGCCAATGGCTTCACCACCAGTTGGGAAGTCTGGTCCTTTTACAAAATTTAATAGAGTATCTAATCTACTGTTAGGGTTATCAATTCTATAAATAGTGGCGTCAATTACTTCACCTAAATTATGTGGTGGAATGTTCGTTGCGTATCCAGCACTAATACCAGTTGTACCATTTACTAATAAATTTGGAAATCTACTTGGTAAGACGGTTGGTTCTAGCAATGTATCATCATAGTTTGGTGCAAAGATTACAGTATCTTTATCAATATCTCTTAACATTTCGTTACTGATTTTTGATAATCTTGCTTCTGTATAACGACTAGCAGCAGCAGAATCACCATCAATAGAACCATTATTTCCTTGCATATCAACAAATGGCTCACGCATTTTCCAATCTTGACTCATTCTAACAATCGCATCATAAATTGAAGAATCACCATGAGGATGATATTTACCCATGACATCACCAACAGCTCTAGCTGATTTTTTATATGGTTTATCATAGGTATTTTTTTCTTTATACATTGAGAATAAAATTCTTCTTTGAACTGGCTTTAATCCATCTCTTACATCTGGGATAGCTCTATCTTGAATGATATATTTAGAGTATTTACCAAAACGCTCCCCCATTATCTCTTCAAGTGAATATTCGTAAATTCTCTTCAGTTCTTCTTCCATCATACTATCACCTTAGATTTATAATAACATAATTTTTAAAACGTTTCAATAAATTAGACAGTAAAATAAGGCTACATTTGACAAAAAAACTAAAAATTATTATAAAAAAACAATTTAAAAAAAGCATACTTATTTGTATGCTTTAAACTTTATTAAAATATTTTATAATGAAAAATAGAACACCGGCAATTATAAATATTCCAAATATTAATAGTAACACTTTAAGAAAGAATTTTCCATTACCACTTTCTTCGTCATTTTCATCATCATCTTCGTCTTCTTCTTCATCATCGTCATCATCATCTTTGCTTTCAAAATCTTTTTTGGTGAATTTATAGTTAGTACTGTAAAAACTTGAAGTATTATCTTCAGGAAGTTCGTCATTCTTTATTGGTGCACTTACCATAGTAGCATCATTATCACTTTTTAAATCAGACAATATTTCAAGTGAAAGATTAGCTGTTTTTAATAATGCTTCATCCTCTTCAAGTGATTCATCTTCTTTTATTTCTTCATACATTTCTTTTACTTGTTCAATATTAGTTTTTCTATTATCTAATTTTAATTTTTTTAAGTAATCGCCATTAGATATACTTGTTTTTTCCTTTTCTTGATCCTTATTATCTCCAACTGCTTTATCCAATAATTCGTTTATATCATATACTTCATCATCACTATTATAAGTTTCTTTTTTTTCATTACTGTTTATTTTTTTTTCTTCTTTTTCTTCTTTTTTTAAGTGTTGAAGTTCTTTTTGTTCACGATATTCACTTCTACTGGTTATTTCTTTTTTTAAATCACTCATTGTAATTTCTCTTGCGTTAGATGGAACAATTAAATTTTCAAATTCATCATATGCATTATATATTTGTTTATACAATTCTTTATTCTTATCACTTCTTGTAGGAATGCTATCTTCATTTTTATATTTATCCATTCTGCTACCCATGATATCACCTTCATATTCATCATAATCATAACATATTTTTTTATTATTTAAAATAAATTTTATTGATTTTTTTTAGGTTTACACTTATAATTAAATTAATTAAAGAAGGAAGGTAATAATGATGAAAGTAAAAGTTGATGAAAGTAAATGTATTAGTTGTGGCAATTGTGTAGCATTAACTGAAAATAAGGTATTTGATTTCAATGATGATGGTTTAGCACATGCAGTTGTAAGTGAAGTTCCAACTGAATACCTAGAAACTGTTAAAGATGCAATAGGTCAGTGTCCAACTGAAGCAATAAGTGAAGAATAAAACAAATAGACAAAGCTATTTGTTTTTATATTTACAATAAGTTTTTATTTTACATTCACTACAAGCTGGTTTTATCGCCTTGCAATGATATCTACCAAAAAGAACTAATTGATGATGTGTTTTACTCCATCTATCGCGTGGAACTTTTTGCATAAGTTTTTTTTCTATTGTTTTAACATCATCTTTTTCTTTAGCTAGTCCTAATCGTTTGCTAACACGTGATACATGTGTATCGACAGCAAGAGCTGGGACATTATATATGTTTGATAAGAATACATTTGCACTTTTATGACCAACTCCTGGTAATGATTCGATGTAACTCCTATCATTTGGAATATAATCATAACCATCTTCAATTAATTTTTTTGTAAGTTCGTGAATATATATGGCTTTTCTTCGAAATGTTCCTATTTCGCGAATTATATCTTCAATATCATCTATTCTAGCTTCACTTAATTCTTTAATACTTGGATATTTTTTAAATAATACTTTGGTTACTTTATTAACTTTTTTATCTGTTGTTTGTGCGCTCAAGATAACAGCAATTAACAATTCATAATCTTTGTTATAATCTAGTTCACATTTAGGATTTTCATATAGATTATCTAAATAATCAAATATTTCTTTATTCATTTAACCAATCCGTATCAAAGATATCAACTTTGGTATTTTTTTTGCGAAATGTTTCTTTTTCTTTTTTGACATCTTCTTTATTTTTAAGTCCTTTTTTTCGCCAACTATTAAGGATACTATCGATATAATTAAGATTGCTAACGCCTTTTAAAACTGCTTCATTTAAGGCACATATTATTAATTCATTACTGTTTCCACTAGTAATCCACTCTTTAATTTTTTCGTATTCCATTGGTGTCATTGTTCTTCCAAGTTCTGACTCAAATACTGAAAAAATAGAATTATCTATAATTTGTTCATTAGGTGCACCAATAATTATATTAAATAATTTTTGATATAACAAATCTAATGAAATATATTCATATGTTTTACGATTGTTTTTTTCAATTACTAATGTAAGAATGTTTTTATCAAATAAATTATTAATAATTTTCATTACTTCATGTTTGCTGCCATTTATATCTTTTGCAAATTCTTCTGGATCATATATTACTTTATTTCCATATGACATGATAACCATGATTATTATAAGTTCTTCATCAGTAATACCTATTGCTTTATAATTATTTAGTAATGCTTTTGGAATAAAGATTGGTTTATCTTTAAGTATTGAAATTATTCTATCATCCATAACTATCCCCCTAGAACTATTTTTTTAAGTAATTTGTAATTATACAAATCATAGTATTCATAATATAATTTTCCATTTTTAAGATAATCATTAAAGAATACTAATTTGTTATCGATATATATAATATCATAATTAGATTTATTTTCATATACTAAAATATTATCTATTTTTAATATTTCTTTATATTTTTTATCAAACACATATATATAATCTTTATCTTTTACTATATAGTAACTATCATACTTGTTTATGTATTTTATATTTTTAATATTTGTATTTTTCGTAATTATACTATTTAAATTATTATTATATTTATTGTCATAGTATAGCATAGTAAAAATACATACAAAAAATACAATTAATATTGATACAATTAATAATATAATCTTTTTCATACTTAAATTATAGCATTTTTAGTTAAAGAAAAAAAGTCTATTTCTAGACTTTTAGTATTTATTTTGTAAGTGTTTTTGATTTTGTACAATCATTAAGAATATCATTAATATTTCTTATATATCCTGTTAATAGAGCGTTGTCTTCATATTCTTGCTCGTCTTCAGCGTATGGTACAAAATACTTAATTAAATCAGCGTTTGTATAATCTAAGGTAATATTCATAAAGTCTTTATCCATTCCATATAAACCACGAACTGGTTCAAGGGTTAATTGTAATCCGAATCCTGTACCTGATTCAACATAAGACAATCTATTTGTTGGGTCTAACATATCTCTTAGTAAACTGTGAACTAATTCATTCATTACTACAGTTTTATCTTTATTTACTCCAATTTCATTTACTCTATTTTCTATTTCAATTGCTTTTTCTTTTTCTTCTTTGTCAAAAATGAAATCACTTACTTTAATAAAGTTTTCATTATTTCCTTCGCTGAAGTATGTACTATAATTATACATAACTAATGCGCCCATTACTTTTTGTGCATCTAGTTTAACTTCATCTGGATTTTGGTTACCAACTATAGCAGCTAATAAGTCCGTATTATCTTGTGATAACTTATCAATATTAATAATTGCCATAAATTTAATTACATCAGATTCATCTAGTGTAATGCCTCTATCGCTAATTTGTTTTAGAGCATCTGAAGTTAACTTTTCAAATTCTTCAGTTGTTAATACTTCATATTTTTCTTCAGCTTCTTCTTGTTCAATTATAACTGTAGTGGTATCTTCTGAATCATGTAATTCTACTACTTCAGCTGGTTCTTCGATTGAAGCAACGACAACTGGTTCATCATAATTGAATGTATATTGAATCTCTTCTTCAATTTTAACTGGTTCTTCAACATATTCTTGAGTATATTCTTTTGTATTTTCAGGTACTGTTGTATTTTTATCTTTTTTGTATCCTTTTACTAGGAAATAGCCACCTGTCATTACAACTGCTGTAAGCGCTACTCCAGCTACGAAATTTTTTATTCCATAACTAGATCTAGATGATTTAGTTTCAGTAACTATTTCTTGTTCTTGTCTGTTATCAGTTTCCATAATTATTTACCCCCTATATTTCTTGTTTTTCCTGTTAATTTATAACCAGAATTTAACAAGTCTTTGTCATTATTGGATGTACTCCATTTATAATCTGTTGTACCACCAGTATAACTTCTTAATCTATATCTATAATATGTTACTTTTCTTTTTGTATCAACAGGAATTGTTGCTTTTTTATCTTCATAACATTTTCCTTCATCAAATCTTTGACCGCTAGCACATACAGCATCTTTTACGATTTGACTTGTACTATCTTTAGCACAAACACTGCCTCTTGCTGTATATCCTGTTGGGCATGTTGCTGTTTTTGTTGCTACTGTTGTTCCATTTTTTACGCAACTTGTGCCTGACTTAGTATATCCGCTTGGACATGTTGCTGTCTTTGTTGCTGTTGCTGTTCCTGTTTTTACACAGCTTGTGCCTGACTTAGTGTATCCACTTGGACAATAAGCTGTCTTTGTTGCTGTTGCTGTTCCTGTTTTTACGCAACTTGTGCCTGACTTAGTATATCCACTTGGACAAGAAGCTGTTTTTGATAATGTTGATGTTGTAGATTTTGTACAACTTGTGCCTGACTTAGTATATCCGCTTGGACAATAAGCTGTTTTTGTTGTTGTTGATGTTGTAGATTTTGTACAACTTGTGCCTGACTTAGTATATCCACTTGGACAAGAGGCTGTTCTTGTAGCATATTCATATTTAGTTTCATAAATTGTTTGCCATGTTGCAGCACATCCTGTACAACTTGAAACTAATTGTTTTCCTACTACTTCACGATATGATCTACTATAATTACATGTGAAACCATTTCTACTACTTAAAGTGAAGTTAGTTACTGTTGGACATGTTGGATTTACTGTTGATGTTGATGTTTTACTATAATTACAAGTAAAACCATTTCTTCCTGTATATGTATATCCATTCAATGTCGAACATGTTGGATTTACTGTTGATGTTGATGTTGTACTATAATTGCAAGTAAAGCCATTTCTTCCTGTATATGTATATCCGTCTACTGTTGAACATATTGGATTTGCTGTTTGTTGTGTTGATTTACTATAATTACAAGTGAAACCATCTCTTCCAGTATATGTATATCCATCTAATGTTGAACATGTTGGATTGGCTGTTTGTTGTGTTGATTTACTATAATTACAAGTGAAACCATCTCTTCCTGTATATGTATATCCATCTAATGTTGAACATGTTGGATTGGCTGTTTGAGATGTTGATTTACTATAATTACATGTTAAGCCATCTCTTCCTGTATATGTATATCCATCAAGTGATGGACATGTTGGATTAGCAGTATCTGTTATAGTCTTTGTATAGGTACATAATCCTTTATTTACTTTAACTAAATTATAACCGCTAACTGATGGACAGTCTGCTTCTCCTACATATGTAGTATCTATTATAGTATCATCATAAGTGTATTCTTCTTCAACTACTTTAGTTTCAATATCTCTATAGTTAGTTTTTGTTACACTTGTCTTAGACCATTCAGTCCAATTTCCCCATGGAGTCCAAGAACCACCAGTTGTTTTACTATATTGATATTCTATACCCGTTACTGGCTTTGTCTCTTCTTTCTTTTCACATATATCTGTGCTACAGTAGTTATAACATCCCATAATAACCTTGATTGAATCAGATTCATCGCCACATTCTAGGTATACTTTCATTTGATATTCAGTTTCAAGTTTTTCAATAGAAACATATGAATTCTTGGCTGAACATGCATTTCCATTTTTATCCTTTACTTCTAATATCAATTTTTTGTCATACATAGATTGTAAAGTTAGAGTTTTAACTTCCCCTACTTTTTCAGGTAATCTCTCAGTTGTAAAATAACTTTTTCCTACATCTCGCATTTTATCAATATTTTCTGAAAAAATGTTACCTGTAAGAACGTTGAGTGAGTCGGACATACCTTTAGTAGCATTTTTTGTAGATAAAGATAATAACCATATTGTAAATAGTATAAATATAATGACAATTATTATCTTAATAAATAGACCAGTCCAACTAAATCTTCTGTTTTCTTCGTACATTATAATTCCCCCTTAACGAAATCGCCTTATATACTATCACAAACACTTAATTTTGTCAAATATTTTTATGATTTTCTATTAATAATCTTTTTTTATTATTAAAAAATAAAAAATATGATTTATAACCATATTTTTATTATTTTTTAGTAAAAATGCTTAGTAATTTAGCTACTACTGTAATAACTGTAGAGCTTTTTTTAATTGCTATGTTTTTGCCTAAGGCTTTACCTCCTATTGTTAATGAGGAGATAAGTGAAGTAACAATCAAAGATATAATTAAACTATTCCATGATGTTTTTTTTGCAAGTAAAGTTACTATAGTTACTCCAGCAGTACCAGAAATAATTCCGCAAATATCACCAACAACATCGCAGCAAACGCTTGATACCTTTGGGGCATTTTTAATAAGTTTAACGCCCATTTTTCCCCCACGCACACGTCTAGCACTCATTGAATGAAATACAACTTCATCGCCACTTGTGGCTGCAACACCAATGATATCAAAAACAATTCCTAATATAATAAAAAGAAAAGTAACAATTATAGATACTGTTAAAGTAACATTTTCTAGAATACTTGTTACTATTAGTGACATCACTAATGATATAACGAAAGCTAGAATTGTTACTATTAGTACCCATTTATATTTACTTTTCATAAATCCTCCAAGAAAAAAAAACTAATGGCTTATAGATATAATTAACTTTGGGACTTAGGTCAAGTAGGATTTCCCTATCTTCTACATACCGTTACCAGTATTGCGGTTCCCCTTTAAAGAAGACAGTACGGTGTTTCCACATCATACGACTTGATTGCCACTTAGTTCCCACTGCAATCCTATATCATAACGCACTCTAGGAGATTTCCTCACCAACGCATCGTTATTAGTACTCTTTTGCAAGGGTAATTTCATGGTATAGTATTTTGTATATTTGGCCAAATATACCAACACCTTATGCCAATCCCAAAGCCCTCACTCAAGACAAGCTACGCTGTGGATAGCTATTCGCCACCTCACAGGTTTAATCCTAGTTCGCAATAAATCATCAGTTTCCGTATAGATTTATTGCAAAGATAGGTCTCCACGAATAATGGAATTAAATATATGCCATTACATTCTATCCACTATTCTCATCGCCAGCATTCACCCTAGATTGGGCATCCAAAGCAAACACAAGCGGTTTCACAGATATGCTCTTTAACGGTCTTTTATCCCCGTCTTCATAACGAATCAATTGACTAGAATAATGTGCCATCAATCAAGTTATAATTATAGCAAATTTTTTTAAAATTGTCAAATTTGTGTAAATCTCTTAAATTTTATTTAATTCTTCTTGCAATACTTTAGAAGTTACAACTGGATTAGCTTTACCATGTGTATGTTTCATAATTAAGCCAATCATATAGTCAAATACTTTTTTTCCAGCTTTATAGTCATCAATTAAGTTTTTATTTTCTTCAAGTACTGATAAAATAATAGTTCTTATTTCATCTTCATTGCTTATTTGTGTCATACCAAGTTCATCTACTAAAGTATTGGCATCTTTACCAGTATCCATCATTTTTTCTAGAATAGTTTTTCCCTGCTTACCATTAATTTTTCCATCAATTATTAATTTAATCATATCAGTTAACATTTTTGGATTAATTTTAGCATCTGTAATCGTTAAACTATCTTTATTTAGATTTTTCATGACATCACCTGTTAGCCAATTAGATACAATAACAGGTTCATTTAATAATTTAATACAATCTTCATAGAAATCTGAGATTTTTTTGTCTCTAACAATAGTATATGCATCTTTTTCATTGATAGAATATACTTTAGTATATATTCTAAATCTTTCATTATGTAATACTGGTATTTCTTTTTTTATTTCTTCAACCCATTTATCATCTATTTTAATAGGTGGTAAATTAGGATCAGTAAAATATCTATAGTCAATTGCATCTTCCTTACTACGCATAGTAAATGTTGTATTTAATGTTTCATCATATCTACGTGTTTCTTGGACTATTTCTCCACCATTATTAAGAATTTCTGTTTGCCTTGCTACTTCCGCTATAATTGCTTCTTTTACTCCACTAAAGGAATTAATATTTTTTATTTCAACTCTAGTTCCTAATTCTTTAGCGTCTTCTTTCATTAGAGAAACATTTACATCACATCTAATTTGCCCTCTATCACTTCTGGCATATGAAGTATCAGTATATAAAAAGATGCTTCTTAAACATTCTAGAAAGGCTACTGCTTCATCTGCTGAATTTATACAAGGTTCCGTAACTGTTTCGAGTAGTGGTACTCCGCAGCGATTATAATCAAGAAGTGAATAATCATTATAGTGATCCATGCTAGCTGTATCTTCTTCTAAGTGAGTATCATGGATTAACACTTTTTTTTCTTCTCCATTTACATTTACAAGAACAAACCCATTAGTTCCGATAGGATGTTTAAACTGAGTTATTTGATAACCTTTTGGTAAATCAGGATAAAAATAGTTTTTTCTTTCAAATGTTAAATAATTTGGAATTTGACAATTCATGGCTAAAGCCATTTTAATAGAATTTTTTACTGCTTGTTTGTTTACAACGGGCAATATTCCAGGCATACCAAGATCTACGACTGAAACATTGCTATTAGGAATATCTGAAAAGCCATTTTTAGCACTAGAAAAATTTTTGCTATTTGATTTTAATTCACAATGTACTTCAAGTCCTATAACTGTCTTATACATTATTTCACTTCCTTTGCTATTTGATCTTTATATTCCATTGTTGATTCAATTTGGTTAGCAATATTTAAAACTAAAGCATCTTCGCATACGCGGCCAGTAATGTTAATTCCAATTGGCATATTGTCTATAAATCCACTAGGAATAGTTATACTTGGAAATCCTCCAAAATTTCCGATGCATAAATGATTATCAAGGATTAAATATTTATCACTTAATTTATCATTTTTTTCTTCAAATTTTGGTGCAATGCCTGCTGCTGCTGGCATAATTAAACCATCATATTCTTTAAATAATTCATTTATTTTATCAACAATTAATCTTCTTACACGATAGGCATTTAAGAATAATTTTTCTTGATTCTCTTTTTGTAATATGTAACTGCCGATAACGAATCTTCTTTTAATTAACTCGCTAAATCCTTTAGTTCTAGCATTTGTAATAATTTCATCTGGTGTTTTGCCTTCACCACGAACGCCAAAATGAATACCATTTAGGTTTGAATCATTGCTAGTAGCTTCAGCACAAGAAATGGCCATATATGCTGGATACAATGCTTGAAGCAATTCACGTGAAATTGATTCTTCATGAACCTCTATTCCTAATTTATTGCAATTATTAATTACTGCATTAAAATTATCTAATATTTTGGCAAGTTCTAAATCATTATCATTATTATCAAGGGCTTCTTTTATATAAAATAATTTTCTACCTTTAACACTATTATCAATTAAACTGGCATATACTTTATCATCATCAGGTAAACTAGTCATATCTTTTTCATCATGACCTTTGACAATATCAGTAATAATTGCATTATCACGTACATTTCTAGTAAAAATACCTAAATGATCTAAACTCGATGCAAAAGCAAATAGACCATATCTTGAAATTCTTCCATATGTTGGTTTGAATCCGACAATTCCTCCATAAGCAGCTGGTTTCCTAACTGAATCGCCAGTATCTGATCCTATTGCAAACGGAACAATACCTAGTGCTACTGCAGCGGCTGACCCAGCACTGGAACCACCAATTTGTCTAGATTTATTCCATGGGTTTCTAACAATACCAGTATGTCCAGTTGTACCTGTACCTCCCATTGCTAATTCATCTAAAACTGTTTTACCCATAAGGACTGCACCTGATGCTTTTAATTTTTTATAAATAGTTGCATCATATACTGGAACATAATTACTTAGAATATTTGATGAAGCAGTCGTTAATATTCCTTTTGTAGATATGTTATCCTTTAAGGCATATGGAATACCTGAGATGATACTATTACCTTTTTCTTTTTGAAAATCTTCAACAATGGTTACAAAAGGATTATAATCTTTTTGACTATCTTTAGCTTTTTTTACGCTTTCTTTAAATAATTCTTCACTAGTAATACTACCATTATCTAGTTTTTCTCTAAGTTCAGTAATATTCATTATTCCACCACCTTAGGTACTTTAACTTGGTTATATAAAGTACTACCACTATTTTTTAAAATATCTTCGATTGGAAGTTCATCTAAAACTTCATCTTCGCGCATTAATACATTATTTAATTCAAATGGAAATATAAGAGGTTCAACTTTATCAATATCTTTAATATTTCCAATTAATTCCATTTGTTTTAAAATAATTTCAAATTCATCAGATAAAGTATCATATTCTGATTCATCCATTGTAAACATTAATTTATTTGCTAACATTTTTAGAGTTTTTTTATCCATAACGCACCTCTTTCATTACTTAGTTAGTATACCACAAATAATTAAAAAACTTAACTAGTTTGTTAAGTTTTTATCTAATTTTAAAATATTAATCATATTGTTTAATATTATTGCACATACTCATTTTATATTTCCAATATTCGTTATGAAGTTTATATGCTAAATCATTCACTCTATTAAAATGATTCATATAGTTATTATCATAGCCTAAATTTGTCATTGCTATAATAATATATGGATTTTCTGCAAAAACAATTGATACATCATGTTGACTATTACCACTCCAGCCACTTTTATTAGCTACTTTATAATCATTTTTACCAGTAATAAACTTGGTTTTAGCATTTAAAAAATTATTCATTAATTCAGTGCCATATTCATTATCATTTATATAAAATGCATATAATTCCTTCATATATATCATTGCATCATGAGCATTAATTAATCCCCAATTATCGTTTCCTGTTAAAATAGTATTAGTTCCTAAATTTTTCCAAAAGTCTTTTATATTATTTCTTCCATAGTGATCCATTAACATGTTATGGGCAGCATTATCACTATTTCTAATAGCATATTCAGATAATGTTCTAATGGAATATTTAGTATTTACTGGTTTATTTTTAAGAACGCCAGTACCATTATTATAATAATTACTTGTATATGTTAGTTCTTCATCTAAATTAATTTTTCCATCTTTAGCCATTTCATATAGGTAGATATTAACAGGTGCCTTAATTGTACTGGCAGCAAATATATTGCCATTTTCATTATAGCTTACTGTAAAACCAGTAAATATATCTTTATAGGCAAACGAAAAATATTTATTTGAACTTTTATAATAATCATTTATTTCTTTTACAATAGTTGTTATATTATCTGGCAAATTATTTGTATCTATTTTGGCATTAATACAATCAATTAGTTCAGTTGCGGCACTCTTTTTTAGAGTTTCACTATCTATTTGTTCATCACCATATACTTTAGTATTATTATCCGATTCTTTTTCGGTTTCAGTAACGTATTCGTTATAGATATCAACAAGTGCTCCAAATCGAAATACTTTAATTACTAAAATACAAACTACAAAAAAAGTTATTATAACTAAGGCTGTTAATATTTTTTTATTGGTTAAATAGTCAATAATTGATTTTTTTTGATATACTACATCATCTATATCATCAAAAATATTATTATTATTTATTATTGTTTTATTTCTAAATTCATTTTTATTATATTGAATTTTTTTGTTATTATTATTTATTTCTATTTGTGTTGGTTCAATATATATTTCTTTACTTATATCTTCTTTTACATCATGAATTGTTATTTCATTAGTATTATTCTCTTTGTCATTATTAAAAATATTACTTTCATCACTAAAAATATCATTAACAATCGGTTGTTTTTTTTGATTGCTGGCATTAATATTATAATTATTAACTAATTGATTTAATTCTTCTATATATTCTTTATTGTTGTTATTATTTATAGTATTTACATTTTCTACAGAATTAGGTTGATTATTAAAAATATTGAATACATCGTTAAATATAGGTTCATTTATATTTTCATTACTTTTTTCTATAAAATTATTATTATTGGTAATACTAGTATTATCATCATTATTATTTTCTTTAGCAATATTATCATCATATATATTATTAACTTCTTCACCTAATAAGCGATATAGTTTATCAAATCTTAATTCATCTTTCTTGTGTTCATCATTCATAATACTAACCAACTTTCTATCCTATTTTTATTTTAACACATAATTAGTTAAAATGCATTAAAAAAGATGCTTAATTTAAGCATCAATTTATTTACTTACTGGAAGTACACTAATAGATTTAACAACTTGAATAAGTTCTTCACTCTTCATGACGTCACTTACAATGTAGTATTCAATACCATTATCAAACCAATTAGCTGAGTTATCATTTATTACCGCAAGAGATGATCCAATTAATTCTGGTGAACCATATGTTGGAATTATTTCCGGTGTTTCACTGTAGGTGGCAATTTGTTCCATTAAAACAAATGGGCTATCTCCTGTAAAGGTTAATATTAATCTTTCTCCATTATCAGTATTTACTTTTTCTTTCTTTGTCAAATAAGTATTTACTGGTAAATACATTGGATAAATAACATCATCAATTGTAGCTGTTTCCTTAGTTTTTTCATTCGTAGAATTATCACTTGGTTGACTATTAGTAGGTTCTTGGGTTTGTTTTATATTGGAATCACTATTTGAAGTATTAGGTTCATTATTATTTTCTTCAGTTTTATTTTTATTATCATTTGTTGGTGTTTTTTCATTTGTTGTTAAAATTGAATTTAAGTCAAAGTAAGTATCATTAAACTCTGTTCTTAGGTCTATTTTATCAAAAATCATTTTTATTTGAGTATTGTTATCAGCATCAAATACTTCAACTTTAGTAGGTAAATAATCTTTTCCAAAATAAACCTTTTGTTTAACTAGTTTTTCATTATTTGGATAATTAACAGATGAAGTAAAGATATAACCTTCATTGCTATCCTCAAATGTTCTATTTTCATCATTATTTATATCATCTAATAAACTAGATAAAAGATATACTTGGCTATTATTATATGGCCAATCACTTTGAAATTTAAAACTTTTATTTAGTGATGGAGTTACAATGTATACACCTTCACTATTTCTTAAAATTATTTGTTTATGATCATTTACGGCATTTGTTAATTCTATTTTATAATTATCGTCTTTTTGATATGAAACTTGTATTTTATAATTATAGATATCTTCATTATTAACAAGTTCCATTTCTCCAGTTAAGTAGTATGAATTTGCATTGTTTACTTTGCTTGTAAATTCTTTTAGAACTTCTTTTTCATCACGTTTACCACATCCTGTTAAAATTAAACAAATTAAAATTAAACATAAAAATATTTTTTTCACTCTTCACCCCATTTTTTTATCTTTATGGTAAATTATATGGTAAAAAGTTACTATTATGATGAATAATTATACAATTTTTGTTAAAAATATATTTATCAAGGAGGATAGATATGAATACATTATATAAGTCATGTTTAGTTTTAAGTATTGTTGGATGTTTAAATTGGGGACTTGTTGGACTATTCAATTTTAATTTAGTTGAGTATCTTTTTGGAGATGGTTCACTACTTACGAGAATTGTCTATGTATTAGTAATGTTAGCAGGTCTAGTTACAATTGGATTATTCACTAAAGATTTAGATCATTAATAATTAAATAGCATATTATGGCTATTTTTTTCTTTTAATAAATTGATATTTTTTCTCTTTTGAGGTATCATGTAATATGAGATGGTTAATGTGAAAAAAATAGTAATAATATTATTTATTTGTATATTTATTATTGCTTTATTATCTTCAGTTTCTTTAAAAATTATAAAATATAGGAATAATAATTTGCAAAAAGAAATTAATAATTTAAAAGTTGATAATACTCTTCTTGATAATGAAAATAATGATTATATTAAAAGTATTAATGTTTTAAAGGAAGAAAATAAGGATAAATGGGAAGAATTGGAAATATGGGAAAAAGCAAAGAACAAATTAAACAACGCAATTACGGAATAACTATTATTTTTGCTTTATTAATACTATTACTATGTTTTACAATTAACAATTTCATTATTATTAAAAAAGAAAAAAATAGAAATAGTCAATTAATTGTTACTTATAATCAACTAAGAAATAATAAATTAGAAAAACTTGAAGAACAAAAAAAATTAAGCCTAACCTTTGATAAAATTAAAAATATTGATGATGAAATAAATTCAACAAAAAATGATGTTTTTAGTTTAGCAAAACAAGTTGAAAATAAAATATTAAATAACGAGACTAATTATAAAATTGCATATATTACATTTGATGATGGTCCTTACTACTCTACCAATAAAGTTTTAGATATACTAAAACAATATAAAATTAAAGCAACATTTTTTACAATTGGCCTTGATAAAGATATTTGCTATGATAATAAAAATTATTCTTGTGCTAACACTTATAAAAAAATTGTTGAAAATGGGCACACAATTGCTAATCATACTTATTCACACGCTATTTTTAGAGGTTTATATACAAACACTGATTCTTTCATAAATGAAGTTAAAAAACAACAAAACTTAATTCAAGATAGAACTGGAGTTGTTACTAATATTTTAAGGTTTCCTGGCGGTAGTACAACGGCAAGAGCTCTATCTAGAAATATTGATGGATTAATAAATGAACTTAGGCAAAATGGATATGGTTGGGTTGATTGGAGCAGTCAAGATGGTGATGGTGGATATTTACCAACATATGATGTTGCTTGGAATAATTTTACAAATTCTATTAACGAAAATATCGAGGTTGTCTTATTTCATGACTACAGTAATATTACAATTTCCATGTTACCAAATGCAATTACTTACTTAGAAAATAAAGATTATATTCTGTTACCATTATTTTATGATAGTATTAAAATAAACAAATAAAAATTAGGATAAAACCTAATTTTTTTATTCTATATTTGTTGTCAAAATGTCTCTTATATTTCTTAAAAATATTTTAATTATATTAGCTTTTTTAATGTCGTATGCAACAGTTAATTCAACATCATATAAATATCTTCCATCTTCGTATAATGTTATCTTACCTACTTTATCTCCTACTTTTATAGGTGCTACTACCTCATCTGTCTTTATTTCATATTTAATATTTTTCTTTGCCTTTTGAGTATTATTTAGGATAGTTATATCATTTTTGGCTACAATATCAACATATTCTGGATCACCTAAATTAACTTTTAATAATCCTAGTGAATCACCATTATCAACAATTTTATCAATATTGTACATATTAAAGCCATAATCTAACATAGCTAGTGTATCTGCCGTTCTTTTTTCAGTACTTTCTTCACCCATAACAACACTTATTAATCGCATATCTCTTTTTTTTCCAGTAGCAGTTAAACAATATCCGGCATCGCCAGTATATCCTGTTTTTAGTCCGTCAATGTAAGAATAAAACTTTACTAGTTTATTGGTATTTACTAACCAAAAACTATTACTTGTATCTTTTCTTAAATAATCTTCATATATACTAGAAAATTCTAATATTTTTTCATGTTTTACAAGTTCACGTGCCATTATGGCCATATCTGCGGCACTTGAATAATGTTCTTGGGCATCAAGGCCAGTAGCATTAACAAAATTAGTATTTTTTAGTCCTAATTTCTTGGCTTTTTCATTCATTAATTTAACAAATGCGGTTTCTGTTCCAGCAATTTTTTCTGCCATAGCTACGGTTGCATCATTTCCTGATGCTACGCATATACCTTTTACTAAATCTTCAACACTCATCATTTCATTTTGTTCAAGAAATATTTGACTTCCACCCATTGATGCAGCATTTTTTGATACAACAACGATATCATTCCACTTTAAATTGCCTTTTTCAATATTTTCCATAATTATAATTAATGACATTATTTTAGTCATTGAGGCTGGTGCTAATCTTTGATTTGAATTTTTTTGATATAATATTTCGCCTGTTGATGCTTCGATTAGAATGGCACTTTTGGCATTCTCAGCTAAATTTAAATCTTCAGCATATGTAATACATGGAATAACTAACATAATAAAAAATAAACATATTTTTTTCAATAACATCACCTATTAAATAATATGTTTATTTTTATTATTTATAATTAAGAATTTATTTTTTTTACTGAATAATAATCACCATAATTTGTTAATTCAAATTTATTGCTTTCAAAATATTTTTTATCATCTTTCATTATGAGATATGCTGTTTCTTCATTTTCTGTACGTTCTACTAACTCATTAGATATGCTTTCATAAATATATCTTTCTTTATACGGTAGATACTCTTTTCCATTATTTATATTAGTTTTTCCTTGAAAGTATCTTGCATCAATTTTATCATAAAATAGTGTTAAGATTTCGCTTACTTTCCAATTGCCTTTATTTTGAATATCCGCTGTAATATATATATGTTTAGCATTTGTTTTTTCGGCATCTATTAAAGCATCTTTAAATCCATAATAAAATGAATGGGATATTAAATTAGCATAGCTTGTAAAATAAGTATTTATAAATATGATTGATATAATCATATACATTGATGGAATAAGTATTTTGGCATATTGTATTTTATTTATAGCAGTATATATACCTATAACTGATAACATCATTATTGCATAATATATTATATTAATTCGATTTATATTTACATTATTAGTTGTAAGTCCTACCCATATACCTATTAAAAGTGAGAAAATAACAAGCATTTTATTTTCTTTTAATTTAATTTTTAATAATTGTATTACTCCAATTATGACAAATGGCATGGTAAAAAGATACATTGTTCCAAAGCCTATAATGTCATTCCATGGTAAATCTTTTCTTTGTAAAAGTGTAACATTTAAAAATGAAAATATATTATTTATTAACTGTTTGCCAAAGTTATTTGAAAAAAAGAGAATATCATTTGACCTTATACTTTCTTTAAAATATTGAATAGTTACAAATGGGAGTTCAATTGTTTTCCATTTAAAAAAGTTAACCATCATAGTAAGAATAAATGGCCATGATATTGATAGATATATAGCAATAGATATTAATATATCTTTAATTGTTATATATTTTTTTATGTAATAATAAATAGCTAAAGTTAAAAGAAAGATTGGAATAGTATATATTGTAATGCCATAACAATACATGCATAATGCAAAAAATATCATTGATATATAAATATATTTCTTTTTTTTAATTAGTCCTTTATTAAAAAAGTACACACCTGCGATAAAAAAATGTGGCAATAAATTACAATCTAGTATCCAACGACTCTGCATAAAATGCCATGGATTTATAGATATAAAGAAAGCGGCAATTAATGCCATATTTTTTCCAAATAAATCTTTTATAAGAAGATAGAAAAAATATCCTCCCATAAGGCTTACTAATAATTGTGGAAGTCTAGCTATAATTGGACTTAGTCCCCAAATTTTTACAAATAAAGCAATAAGATATGATAAAAGTGAACTCATTTGACCGTATCCCCATGCATATAGATGTGATGGAAGAAATGTTCCAAAGCGATCAGTTGCATACTTTGAAAGAGCATATCCATCAACAGCAGCCATTGCACCATCTTGATTAAATCCCCCAGGTATTAATCCAAATTTCCATATTCTTATTATTATTGCTAGTATAGCTATGCTTGCTAATATGATGTTATATGTATTTGGCTTTAATTCGAAATTATTAGTTTTAATACTTAGATTTTTTTTACTTTTATTATTAGAATCAATACATATTTTTCTATATGTTAGAATTGATAATGTTGTCGATATAATTAAAAATATAAAATTTAATATATTTATCATATTTTTATCCTTCCAATTACTCTGATTAATCTTATTACTTTTAAATTATATCGCGTTTATCTATTCTTTGTCAAACTACTACTATTTATAGTTTTTATTTAGAAATCTACTTTATAAACTCATTTACAAACATTAAAAAATAAATTATAATTAAATTGGTGATTCGTAATGCAGTTACAATTGAGTATTATTATTCCTGCTTATAATGAAGAAGGAAATATTAAAAGAATAAACGAATCTATTAATAAAAACTTGAAAAACATTAATTATGAAGTAATATATGTAAACGATGGATCAGTTGACAAGACGGAAATTGAATTAAACAAGTTATATAAGTTAGATAAAAAACACGTAAAAGTTATTACTTTTAGTAGGAATTTTGGTAAAGATGCAGCAATATATGCTGGATTGGAACAATCATGTGGAAAATATAGTGCGATTATTGATGCTGACATGCAACAAGATCCTAAATATTTGATTAGTATGTACAATTTTCTAGAAAAGAATAATGAATATGATCAAGTTGCTATGACTATAAAAAGAAGAAAAAATATTTCTTTTTTTAAAATAATTGGTGGTACTTTATTTTATAAAGTGATTAACTTACTTAGTAAAACAGAATTCAAACAAAATGCTAGTGATTTTAGGATGTTTCGTCAAAATGTTAAAGAAGCTATTCTCTCTTTAAAAGAAGTTAATAGATTTTCTAAAGGAATAACTAGTTGGATTGGTTTTAATACAAAATATATGGAGTATGATGTGCATTCAAGATATTCTGGTAAGACTAAGTTTAATTTTAAAAAATCATTTGATTATGCAATTGATGGAATTACTGACTATTCTGATATACCACTTAAAATTGCTTCATTTGTTGGTATTGTATTTTCTATTGCTGGTTTTATATTTTTAATATATGCTATTATCAAATCTATAATTATTGGAAACATTTATAATAAGTTTATGATATTAATATCAACAGTTTTGTTGATTGGTGGTATACAACTTATATGTATTGGAATAATCGGTAAATATTTATACAAATCATTTATTGAGACTAAAAAAAGGCCTATATATATTGTTAAAAAAAAGCAAGTCTAAATTGACTTGTTTTTAATTAGAAATTTAAGATAATAGCAATGCATCTAATTATTATTAATGATTGTCCGATAAAAATTATTTTATCTAGTATATTTAAATAACTGATAAAATTTAATATTTTTTCCTTAATGTCTTTTTTTGTCCCTTTTATTTTTGGTATAGTATTTTTTAACCAGTTATTAGCTTCATTTTTTATTTTGATTAAAATATAACCTATTATACAAAAAATACTAGTTATAACAAGACTTATTTTAGCATCACTAAAATTATATGTCATATTATTTATCATGATAGATATTATTGGTAATATATATAATAATTTTAAATTAGGTATTAAGTTTCTGAAGAAATTTATATATTTATTTTTGTAATTATCTATTGCTGAGATACCTGCTTCAATTAAAGGAATGGAAATATTAGATATGCTACTTCCATAATAATTATTACTAGCAATTCTTATTACTCTTCTCTTCATGTCATATACTGTCAAATATCCTTTGTTTTCCACAATATTAATGCTATCATATTCATGCAATATATCTTTAGTTGTGTTAAATCCATTACTTATATCTGTATTTTGTTTATTATATAATATTATTAATAATATATAAAATATAAATGAAAAAATTATTAGTCCGTTAGATATATACATTAAAATATCAATCATTGTATCACCAATATTAATATATCATAACTTAATAACTAAAACAATAAAAAAAGCGATTACTCGCTTTTTTATTATTCAATAATTTCAGATACTGTACCAGCACCAACAGTTCTTCCACCTTCACGAATTGAGAACTTAGTTCCGTTTTCAACTGCGATTGGTGCGATTAATTCAACTGTCATTGTTACATTATCACCTGGCATTACCATTTCAGTTCCTTCAGGTAATGTAATTACACCAGTAACATCTGTAGTTCTGAAGTAGAATTGAGGTCTGTAGTTTGTAAAGAATGGAGTATGTCTTCCACCTTCTTCTTTAGAAAGTACATAAACTTGTGCTTTAAATTTCTTATGTGGATGAACACTTCCTGGTTTAGCAAGAACTTGTCCTCTTTCAACTTCGTCACGGTTAATACCACGAAGAAGTACACCAGCATTATCTCCTGCTTCTGCATAGTCAAGTTGTTTTCTGAACATTTCAATACCAGTAACAACTGTCTTCTTAGTATCTTTTAATCCAACAATTTCAACTTCATCATTAAGTTTTAATTGTCCTCTTTCAACACGGCCAGTAACAACAGTTCCACGACCAGTAATTGTAAATACGTCTTCGATTGACATTAAGAATGGTTTGTCATTGTCTCTTTCTGGAGTTGGAATCCATGTATCAACTGCTTCCATTAATTCATCAATCTTAGCACCCCATTCAGCATCTCCTTCAAGTGCTTTAAGAGCAGAACCTCTAATGATTGGAGTATTATCTCCATCATATCCATATTCAGTTAATAATTCACGAATTTCCATTTCAACTAGGTCTAATAATTCAGCATCGTCAACCATGTCGCACTTGTTCATGAATACAACCATTCTAGGAACACCAACTTGACGAGCAAGTAAGATATGTTCTCTTGTTTGAGCCATTGGTCCATCAGTTGCAGCGATAACTAAGATAGCTCCATCCATTTGAGCTGCACCAGTAATCATGTTCTTTACATAGTCAGCATGTCCTGGACAGTCAACGTGTGCATAGTGTCTCTTTTCAGTACTGTACTCGATATGAGCAGTATTGATTGTAATTCCTCTTTCTCTTTCTTCAGGTGCTTTATCGATATTAGCGAAATCAACTTTTTCATTTCCGTTTTTTCCAGCTAAATGTGCAGATATAGCAGCTGTTAATGTAGTTTTACCATGGTCAACGTGGCCAATTGTACCAATGTTAACATGTGGTTTGCTACGATCAAATTTTGCTTTTGCCATTTTAATTTTCCTCTCTTTCTTTAACTTATATATTTATTTTAGCAAATTTTAAATATTTTTCAAGTATTATTAATAAATTACTCACTTTTTGAGATAAATTTACTTATGACGTTTCTTTCTTAATTGATAATTTTCAATATATTTATCATTGTCATATAAATTAATTATAATTTCATTTTCTTTTATATTGATACTGATATTTTTTCCAGCATCATGATATAAACATTCTTTAATTGCTTTTAATATAATTTTTTCTTTGTTACTATCTTTATTAAGTCCAGTAATTATATAACCGTTGCCTTTTTTATTTGGTATTAATTGCATAAGTATCATCTCTTTTAATTGGTTAATTAATTTCCACCATTTTTCTTAATTATTTCTTCAGCGATTGATTTTGGTACTTCTTCGTAGTGATCAAGCACCATTGTAAATGTTCCACGTCCTTGTGTATTAGAACGTAAACTTGTTGCATATCCAAACATTTCAGCAAGTGGTACCATTGCAGTAAATGCAATTGCATTACCACGTGATTCTTGTCCTAATGGTTTTCCACGACGAGATGTAATATCACCAATTACACCACCTGTATATTCATCTGGAGCTACAACTACTACTTTCATAATTGGTTCTAGAAGAACTGGTTTACATTTATTCTTTGCTTCTTTTAAAGCTAATGATGCAGCAATTTTGAAAGCCATTTCAGATGAGTCTACATCGTGATATGATCCATCAAATAATGTTGCTTTAACGTCTACCATTGGATATCCAGCTAAAACACCAGTTTGCATTGCTTCTTGTAATCCTTTATCAACTACACTGATATATTCTCTTGGAACAACACCTCCAACGATGTTGTCAACAAATTCATATCCTTTTTCTGGATTTGGTTCAAATCTAACCCAAACGTGACCATATTGTCCACGTCCTCCAGATTGTTTAATGTGTTTACCTTCACATTCAGCAGTTTGAGTTATTGTTTCACGATAAGCTACTTGTGGCGCACCAACTGTTGCTTCAACGCCAAATTCTCTTCTCATTCTGTCAATTAAAACATCAAGGTGAAGTTCACCCATTCCAGAAATTACTGTTTGTCCAGTTTCATGGTCAGTTTTCATTTTGAATGTTGGATCTTCTTCAGCAAGTTTTGCTAAAGCAAGTCCCATTTTATCTTGGTCAGCTTTTGATTTTGGTTCAACTGCTTGACTGATAACTGGTTCTGGAAATTCCATACCTTTTAAAATAGCTATCTTCTTTTCATCGCATAATGTATCAGCAGTTGTAGTATTTTTCAAACCAACAGCAGCAGCAATATCACCTGCATATACTTCATCTATTTCTTCACGGTGATTTGCATGCATTAATAAAATACGTCCAATTCTTTCTTTTTCACCCTTAGTAGAATTCATTACATAGCTTCCGCTTTTTAATGTACCTGAATATACACGGAAGAATGTAAGTTTACCAACGAATGGATCAGTCATAACTTTAAATGCTAAAGCTGTAAATGGTTCTGAATCACTAGGATGTCTTAATATTTCATTTCCATGTTCATCAGTACATTCAATAGCTTCAACATCAACTGGGCTTGGTAAATAATCAATAACAGCGTCAAGTAATGGTTTAATACCCATATTTCCTAAAGCTGTTCCGCACATAAATGGGAAGAATTCAGCTTTTAATGTACCTGTTCTAATAGCTTTTTTTAGCATAGGTACTGATACTTCTCCACCGTCTAAATAAGTCATCATTAATTCTTCATCGTAGTCAGCTACAGCTTCGATTAAGATATTTCTATATTCTTCTGCTTTTGCTTTTAAATCTGCTGGTATTTCAATTTTTTTAGCATTTTCTTCTTGACCGCCATCAAATTCTAGCGCTGTCATATCTACTAAATTTACAACACCTCTAAATTCGTTTTCAGCGCCAATTGGAAGTTCTATGGCAGCAGTTTTTGCTCCAAGTCTTTCTTTAACGCTATTTAAACTCATATAGAAATCAGCACCCATTTTATCCATTTTATTTGAGAAAATTATTCTAGGTACTTTATATTCATTTGCTTGTCTCCATACTGTTTCACTTTGTGGTTCAACACCTGCTTGAGAGTCAAGTAGTAATACTGCACCATCAAGTACTCTTAAGCTTCTTTGAACTTCTATTGTGAAGTCTACGTGTCCTGGAGTATCAATTATATTGAATCTATGGTCACGCCAATAAGCTGTTGTTGCAGCACTAGTAATTGTAATACCACGTTCTTGTTCTTGTTCCATCCAGTCCATTTGAGATTCACCATCATGTGTTTCTCCAATTTTATGAATTTTTCCTGTATGGTATAATACACGCTCTGTTGTTGTTGTTTTACCAGCATCAATGTGCGCCATAATTCCAATATTTCTTGTATTTTGTAAACTAATTTTACGAGCCATATTGTAATTTTTCCTTTCCTACCATCTATAATGTGCAAATGCTTTATTAGCTTCTGCCATTTTATGTGTATCATCTTTCTTTTTAACTGATGCTCCAATACCATTTGATGCATCAATTATTTCATTTGCCAAATTTTCTGCCATACTATGTCCACTTCTTAATCTAGCATAATTTATTAACCATCTGAAAGCTAATGCTTGTGCTCTTTCTGGTTTAACTTCAACTGGAACTTGATAGTTCGCTCCACCAACTCTTCTTGATTTAACTTCAAGAGCTGGTTTTATATTATTCATTGCTTTTTCAAATACTGCCATTGGCTCTTCGCCAGTTTTTTCTTTAACCATGTCGAATGCTCCATATAAAATCTTTTGAGCAGTACCTTTTTTACCATCATTCATTATTTGATTGATAAGTTTAGTTACTACTTTTGATTTGTATATTGGATCTGGTAGTACATCTCTTTTAACAGCTTGTCTTTTTCTCATTATTTCACTCCTTCCCTATTTTATATAGAATTACTTTTTAGGTTTTTTTGCACCGTATTTGCTACGTCCTTGTTGTCTGTCTTGAACTCCAGCAGTATCCATTGTTCCACGAATAATGTGATAACGAACACCGATTAAGTCCTTAACACGTCCACCTCTAATTAGTACAACACTATGTTCTTGTAAGTTATGTCCAATTCCTGGAATATAGCAAGTAACTTCCATTCCGTTAGATAATCTTACTCTGGCATATTTTCTTAAAGCAGAGTTAGGCTTCTTTGGTGTCATTGTACCAACCCTAGTACATACTCCACGTTTTTGTGGTGAAGTTTGATTAGTTTGGTGTCTTTCAATAGTATTTAATCCAACTTGTAATGCTGGAGATTTACTTTTCTTTCTTTTGCTTCCTCTACCTTTTCTAATTATTTGATTAACTGTAGGCATTTTTATCCTCCTCCCATGCTTATAATTTAATCTTTTCTTTCATGCACATACCCTGGTGTTTCATAATTCAACTTAAATATAAGTTTTGTCACACGACAAAACCAAATATTCACGAACGATTTAATGATAACAAATAATTACTTTTGAGTCAAGCGTTTTTTGATAATTCTTTTAATTTTATGCCTATTTTTATTAATAAATGAAGGAAAGTTATAATAACTCTCCTTTTCTTACCTATTATATATACATTCTATGGTATCTAATTTGCTTCCATTTAAGGTTGGAATAAATACAACAATATATGTAATTATTAAATTTAGCATTAGAATTATAATTAAGTACTTATAATTAATGTTAAATATATTATCTATTCCAACATAATTATTTACTATATCATTGCATGGTTTTACTAATAACGAAAGCACAAACATACTTATTATAAATGCAATAATATTTGTAATAATATTTGCTATAATAAATAAATATCGAATGTTTTTTCTTGAATATCCAAGTGATTTTAATATACCTATTTCTTTTTTTCTTTCTAAAACATTCATACTAGTTAGTATGGCTATTAATAATGAAGAAATAATAATGGTTATCATTGAGAAAATTATTAAAATTAAACTAATTATAGATATAAATTTTCTTACAGTATTAATGGATAATGACATTGCATCATTATAGATTAATTTTGGATATTTTTTATTATAATCATCTAATTTTTTTAAAACTATATTCTTATTAGAGAGTGAATCAACATAGATATTTATGTTATATGGTAAAGGATCATATCCTAGATATGATAGTAATTTTTCTTTACTTTCTTTAAGTCCTACCAATTTATATTCATCTTCGAGTATTTTTTTTACAATATCACTCTCTTTATTTTTTTTAATTATTTCATCTAATAATTCTTGACTATACAATATATAACTATTATTATCAACTATTTCTTTTTCTTTAACAATTCCAACAATTTCAAGCTCAATTGTACTTGTTGTATATAATTCTTGATTATTATCATTTATAATATAGTAATTATCTTTTAATATAAAATATTGGTCATTTAATATTACTTTCATTTTTTTGCCAATAATTTCGTTATAATTAATATCTTCATTTATACCAAAGTATTCTAGTAGAACATTATCTACATTATTATTGCTATCTATTTTTAATAAAACATCAAATTTATCATTTATACTATTACCATAAACGATGTTATAGTTATCGTTATTTGGTATAGTTTTTATATAAGAATTTGATAACAATTTATATTTATCTGTTATTACAGGTAATAATAATTCATAATCATAATTGATACTTTTAATTTCTTTAATATTATTAATATAATTTATATAATCTTTATTAATTATATTTTCATGAATCATTTTATTATTTTTAATTATTTTATTGTTACTTTTAGTTGTAAATTCATTTGGTAATTCATATTCTCCATTACTTATCATTATTGGAAAAACAGAAACAATTCTTTTTTCCAAGCCATCTAGTTCATTGTTAAAATTACTATACATATTGACTACTAATATCATTGATATTAAGCTAAAAGATATTGCTAATGCTGTTATTAATGTACGCTTTTTTCGCTGCTTCAGCGATTTTATTGTTAATTTTAAAATATTTATAAATTTTCTTTTTTTAATTGTTAATTCTTCTTTATTATTATTTTTAGTTGACACTTTTCGTGTATTGCATTTTCCGTCTTTAATATTAATTATCATATCACCATATTTTTTGGCTAATGTCGTATTATGAGTAACGACAATCACAAGTTTATTTTGAGATATTTTCTTTAATATTTCGATTACTGCAATACCATTCTTAGAATCAAGAGCCCCTGTTGGTTCATCAGCCAAAATTATTTTTGGATTACTTACTAGTGTTCTAGCAATTGCTACACGCTGTTTTTCACCACCGGATAATTTATTTATATTCATATCACGCTTTTCATATATTTCTAATTGTTTAAGTAAAGTATTAATTTCCTTTTTATTTAATGAGCCATTGTCTCCTAGCATAACATTATCATAAACATTTAAATAATCAATTAAATTGTAATCTTGAAAGATGGTTCCAACAATATTACTTCGGTAATAAGTCATTCCTTTATCTTTTAATTTGCTAAGAATTAAATCATTAAAATACACTTCACCACTATCAAACTGAAGGTTGCCTCCAATTATATTTAGTAAAGTCGACTTGCCACTGCCACTAGCACCTAAAATAAAGACTAGTTCTCTATCTTTAAATTCCAAGTTTATATTATTTAAAATATATTTCTTTGTTTTGTTTATATAATAAGTTTTACAAATATTTTTTAATTTTAACATATTCCTCCATATATTTTAAATATGAAAGTTAGACATTTTTATAATAGCAAAACACATTTATGTTTGTCAAATAAATTTACTTGTAGTATTACTTTTAGATAAAGAAAAAGTACCATATGGTACTTTATTTTATTTTATAAATATATTTAAATATTAGACCTAACGAACTTAATCCTGCAATCAAAACAAGTATTGTTGATATTGTACCCGTTTTAGGATTTTCTTTTGGTTCTGGTTTACAATAATTTTCATTTACAATACTACAGTTTCTTCCACCAAGCGTCGTTTCTGCTGCAGTGGTAGATGAAGCATAAGTGTATTTTGTTCTATCACCAACAAGACATGAGTAACAATTATTATGATTTGTAGTACAAAAGGCATCAGCTACTGCTTGACAACTATTACCACCAGTTTTTGTTCCAGCTTCAGTCTCACTTGTTGCATAAGTATATTCATTACCACTACCTAATTTGCATGAATAGCAACTAGTTACTGGTTTGGGATTACATTCAGAGTCTGCTACAATTGTACATGTACTGCCTGTATATGTACTCTCGGCATTACTTTTAGTTGTTGTTTTTATATAATGCGATTCATTGCCTTTTTTACATGAATAACAGCTGCTTGGTGGGTTATCGCATTTACTATTATCGACAGCTTGGCAATTATTACCACCAGTTTTTGTACTAGCCTCAGCTGTACTTGTTGCATAAGCATATTCATTACCACTACCTAATTTGCATGAATAGCAACTAGTTACTGGTTTTGGCTCACATTCAGAATTAGATACAACTTTACAATTATTACCACCAGTATAAGCAGCTGCTCTAGTAGCATTGATTGTTTTGGTATATTTCTTTTCACCATTACTTGTGCATTCATAACAAGCATTTGTAGGTTTTTCAACATCGCAAGCTGATGCATAAGAACTTCCACCATGGCAATAATAAGTTGCTCCACTATTAAATTTTAAAGTGAATAAATCAGAACTTGTTAAGGCAACTCCTTGACATGGGAAAGCACAACTAACACTGCCATCATCATTATACAATGTTCCAGCTTTTGTTTGAGACCATTCGCGACAGATACAAGCAATTTTATAGGCACATTCAGGATCAATATAACCGTATTCGTCAGTTTCACAAATACCATTTGGTGGTGCAATACTCGCATAGTGACTATTATCCGATAAATTATAACCTTCAGCACCCATAAATTGGATAGAATATGATTTTGCACTGAATGTTCCACGCAAAATTCTACTAGCACATATACCTAATATTATCATTGCAACAAAAACAAATGATATTGTAAAGATAGCGAATGATTCTTTTTTAGCCTTACTTTTTTTATTTACTAATTTCTTTTTCTTCATTTCTTACTCCCATTACTTTATTTTTTATAATTAAATTTTACCATAGAAAAAAAGAGAAAGCAATAATCATTTATTTACTTTCTTCTTTTTCTAATTTTTTTAATACTTCTTTTGTTACTTGAATAGCTTTAGTTCTAACTTCAGTAGCAGCTTTTTCTAGAACTGGTGTGCCTTTTTCTTTGGCTAATTCTAATAATTCGTTAGCTTTTACTTTAAGTTCTTCACCCTTTTTCTTAGCTAAATCAATTGCCTTTTCTTTATCTAAATCTTCAATTTCTTTTTTTAAATCAGTTATTTTTAATTTAAAATCATCAGCTACTTCTTTGATATCTATTTCTTTTGCTTTTTCTAGAAGTTCATTGATTTTCTTTGATAAATCCTTTCTTAATTCTTCACCTGATTTTGGTGCTAAAAGCATACCTGCTCCTACTCCAATACCAATACCTGCAAGTAATTTAAATAGACCGCCATTTTTTCTACTCATCTTCATTTTCCTCCTCTTTGTTTCTATAAAACACTTTTTTTATAAATGTTGTTATTGTTTGTGCAACCTTATCACTAATCATTGCTAATTTGTCAGTTGTAAAATCAATTATGTGGAAAAAGCCATTTAGAGATTCAACTTTGTTATTAATATTATCGACTGTAACCTTTAATTTATCCATCATAATAATTAATTTTATACCTAATATTATTAATACTACAAGTAAAATAGAACCTAAGATATATAAAATAATTGGTAAAATTTCATTCATTTTTTATTCATCTGACCTTTCTTTATACATTGAATCAATTAATTCAAAGAAATCTTCATCTACTTTTGTATCATTTTTCTTTGTACTTCTTTCTGGTATATTTTCTTCTGATTTTTTAGTAATTACTTCTTCATCATCAATTTTATCACTATAGATAACATTTGGTTTTTCCAATACTTGAATATCATCTGCTTCATTATGATCATTTATAACTGCTTCTTCTATTTTGTGTGTTTTACTAATTATTTCATCAAGTTTTATTTCAACATCTGATGATGTATTATTTTCAATTATTGGTTCATCTTCTTTTTCTTCAATTATTTTTTCTTTCTTTGGCTCGTATGCCACGCCAAATTCTTCATAATTGTCGTAAGCTTTTTCAATTGTTACCGGCGCCTCATCATCAACTGTCATATCATATAATAGGTCATCTTCTTTTAATGCACTAATTTTCTTAACTTCTTTGTATAATTCACAATTTTCACATAGCAAATTATCTTTTATTTCATCTGCCAAATTACCAAATGCTTTTTTTCTTACAGTTTCAAAATCGACTTTCTTAGAAGGTCTTTTCATAAGAGATGGTGCTTCGTCACGTTCTTTTACTTCTTCTTTTGTGTAATTCTTATCTAGAATGCCATATACTGGTGAAATAACTGGAGTTGCTTTAAACCTTGGCTTTTCTTTAATTAATTCTTTACTATTTGAATATAAGTCGCTTACCTTTTTAGCTGCTTCTTTTTCGAAATCAAGAACATTGACATTACGAGTACCACTTGTATTATTCTTTTCAATATTTAATTCTTTATTCGCAACTATCTTCTTTTCATTATTTACATTATTAGCATTGTTTGTAGTTACTGCAGTATTTCTATTGTTTCTTGATGGAACTTCTAGCTCAAAATCGATTGGAAAATTAAAACTTTTATTTTTTTCAGGTTCCTTTTTTTGCTCTTTTTCTTTATTATTACTAGTTAGATTGTCTAAATCCAATTTATTTTCTTTTTCAATTGTTTCACGCATTACCTTTGGTAAAACATTTTCTTCTTTTTTAGTAATAGTTTCTTTTTTTTCTTCAATTTCGCTATCTTCAATTTCTAGTTCATCATCGACATCAACTTCATCCATAAATAAATCTTTTAATTTATCAAATAATTTCATTATTGCACCTCTCTAATTTAACTTTCATCTGGCAATTTTACTTCTTCTTTTTCTTCGGGAACATATTCTTGCAAATAGTCTGAAAATGTACTTTCAGTATCTTTTGGACTATCCAATTGATATTTTATTTCTCTTCCATCATTTGAATCAACACTTAATTCCATAGCAATTAGATTATCATTAAATTTTACACTGCTTTGCATTATTAAAATGTTTGCCAATATAATTGGTAAATCCTCAAAATTAGAATAAAACTCACTTTTTGTATAGTTATATATAACAACACAATAATATAAATCTTCTTCTGTTTTATTAATTCCTATATAACCAGTTTTACCATTATTATTTAATTCTTTATAATAGTAATTATAGTCGCTATTCGACTTATAATTTAAAGTATTTTTATAATAATAACTAATTGTATCTACATATAAATAGGCATACCTATTTTTAATTTTTAATTGTTGATTATATTCATTATCTACAATTTGTCTAACTCCCGTTGGTATATATAATTCATAACCTGTGGAAACTGTATTTGTAGATATTTTTTTATTTCTAAGTGTATCGTTAACTACTTCATCTAAATTGTTAGTAATTTTCGTGCAACCAGTAATAAGTAGAACGATTATGACTAAGAAAATTAAATTTCTCTTATACATATTCCACCTACCCTCTTACATTATATCAAATAAATTTAAAAAATTAAATAGTTTTTTGTTTTTTCTATGATATATTTTATTAATATTAGTCATGGAAAATAAAAAGTGCAGTATCTACACTCTTTATTTCCATTGCCATTCTCTTACTTCTTCCATATCAATGCCATTTTCAGAAATATATAATTTATGTTCAATTAATTTATTTTGGCATTCTTGAATTAAGAACGATTTACGATTTCCAAGTTTATCTAGATATTTTAGGGCATCCATTACTAAATGATATCTGTCAATTTTATTTTGAACTTTCATATCAAATGAAGTTGTAATTGTTCCTTCTTCTTGATAGCCATGAACATGCATGTTTGGATTTTCTCTATTATATGTAAGTTGGTGAATTAAGTCTGGGTAACCATGAAAATTAAATATTATTGGTTTATCTTTTGTAAATAAAGCATTATATTCTTCATCAGTCATTCCATGTGGATGTTTAAAATTAGACTGTAGTTTCATTAAGTCTACTACATTAACCATTCGTATTCTTAATTCTTTGAAATTATCTCTTAGTATTTGTATAGCTGCCAAAGTTTCAACTGTTGGCGCATCACCACACGATGCCATAACGATATCTGGTTCTTTGCCTTCATCATTTGAAGCAAAGTTCCAAATACTAGCTCCTTTTGTACAATGTTTGATAGCTTCATCCATGGTTAACCACTGATAACTTGGATGCTTTGAAGCTACAATTACATTAATGTAATTTTTGCTCTTTAAGCAATGATCCATGCATGATATTAAACAGTTTGTATCAGGAGGTAAATACATTCTTGATATTTCTGCTTTTTTGGTAGCTATATGATTTAAGAATCCAGGATCTTGGTGAGTATAACCATTATGATCTTGTTGCCATACATTGGAAGATAAAAGAAAATTTAAACTTGCTATTGGTCTACGCCATTCTAAATCTGCACATACTTTTAGCCATTTAGCATGTTGACTTACCATTGAATCAACTATTCTTATGAATGCTTCATAACTATTAAAAATTCCATGTCTACCAGTTAATAAGTAACCTTCTAACCATCCTTCACACATATGTTCTGATAGCATACTATCAATTACTCTACCATCAGGTGTTAAAAAGTCATCAGTTTTTAGTCTTTTTTCAAGCCATCTACGATTTGTTTTTTCAAACACGGCTCCTAGACGATTTGATAATGTCTCGTCTGGACCAAAAATGCGGAAGTTCTTTTTATTTTGATATATAACATCTCTAAGATATTTGCCAAGCTCAGTCATGTCGCTTTTTAAGATACTGCCAGGATATGGAACTGTTACACCATATTTAGTAAAGTCTGGTAAATGTAGTTCTTTTAATAGTAGGCCACCATTGGTATTTGGATTAGCTCCCATGCGTTTATTTCCTTTTGGAAGAATATTCTTTATTTCTTTATTTAATTTACCATCTTTATCAAACAATTCATCTGGGCGATAACTAAGTAACCATTTTTCTAAAATAGTTAAATTTTTCTTATGTTCAGCATCGACAACAAGTGGTATTTGATGGGCTCTAAATGTTCCTTCAACTTGTTTTCCATCAACTATACTTGGACCAGTCCATCCTTTTGGTGTTCTTAAAATGATCATTGGATATGTTGGTCTTTTAACACTGTTGCCTTTTTTTATATTTCTTATATCTTTAACAACTTTGTCAAGAGTAGATGCCATTGTTTTGTGCATAAGCATTGGCTCTTCGCCTTCAACAAAGTAAGGCTTATAGCCACATCCATTAAAGAAATTTTCAATTTCTTTATCACTCATTCTGCCAAAGATAGTTGGATTAGCTATTTTATAACCATTTAAATGTAGTATAGGTAATACTATGCCATCTGTTTTAGGGTTCATAAATTTATTAGAGTGCCATGCTGTTGCAAGCGGGCCTGTTTCAGCTTCTCCATCACCAACAACACATACAGCAATTAAACTTGGATTATCCATAACTGCTCCATAAGCATGAGCAAGACTATACCCAAGTTCACCGCCTTCATTAATAGAGCCTGGAGTTTCAGGGGCTACATGGCTAGAAATACCGCCTGGAAAACTAAATTGTTTAAATAGTTTTTTTAATCCTTCTTCATTTTCAGTTATAAATGGATATGTTTCACTATATGATCCTTCAAGATAAGTATTTGCAACAAGTGAATTTCCTCCATGGCCAGGTCCAGATATATATATCATATTTAAATCATATTTTTTTATAATGCGGTTTAAATGAGTATATATAAAGTTTTGCCCTGGAACAGTTCCCCAATGTCCAACTTGCTTATGTTTTATATCTTCAAGTGTTAATTTTCTTTTTAATAATGGGTTATCTAATAAATATAATTCCCCTACTGATAAATAATTGGCTGCACGAAAATATGCATCTAATAATTTTAATTCTTCGGTTTCTTTATTTTTTTTATTTGGCATATGGCACCTCTTTCTATTCTAAGAAGATTATAACAAAAAAAAGCATAATTTACAATGCTTTTATTTTAATCTTCAAATAATTTAATAATAGCTTCTTTATATATTTCTTTGGCAATATTTCGGCCATTTTTTATGTATCTGGTTACTTTATCAATCGTTACTCCACTATTTATTTCCATTACTAGTAAATTATTATCAGTTGTTTCAATGATATCAATACTAGCAAAAGATAAGTTAACTTTATTTGATACGTTTAATGCTAATAATTCTAATTTTTCTTTTAGATGTTTTTCAATATTCAATGTGGCAATACTTCCACGTGATAGATTAAATTTAAAGTCGTATGCATATACTTCATCTTTTTTAGGAATAATATTTGGAATATCCTTATCATAAAAATAGTATTTATTGAAATCATTTAATAATTCTTTTAGTGCTTTTTTACCGTCGCCAATTACTATTGGATTAATTTTTTTATATAGTAATTTTATTTCATTATTCAATATAATTACACGATATTCATTTTTAATATGGTAATATGGGCATATACTAATTGAATAATTATCTTTAAATAATAATTTCGTCTTTTCTAATAAGTCAGACTCATTAGTAATATGATATACACCAATACCCATCGATCCATGATTAGGTTTAATAACTATATTTTTATTATATTTATTAAAAATTGCTAGCATATCTTTTTTAGTGTGACAATTTGATGCAAAACTATTATGATTATTTTCACGATAAAAAATGTTATGAACACATACAGGAATATTAAAACTATTTAGCACTTCATACGTGGCATATTTATCATCCATAATATTTCCTAAGGCATGACCATTTAAATCAAATTTATTGCCTGTTAGATATCTTACTTTATTATTTTGTTCTAATTTTACAATCCAATTTTTAGATAAAAAAGTATATTTTATATCTAATTCTTGGCATATTTCTTTAATTATTTCTTTATACATAAATTCACCTTTTCAATGTATTATAACACTTTTATATTATTTACACAATTATTATTAAATGATATAATTTTAGTGGTGGTAATATGCATGAAATAGATTTAAATAATTGGAATAGATATACACAATATAAATGGTTTAGTTCTTTTAGTAATCCAACATATTCTATTAACAAGGAAATGGATGTAACTGATTTAGTTAATTATGTACATAAAGAGAAGAAATCATTTTTTGTATGTTTTTTATATATTTTAATGAAGGGACTTAATAGTGTTGATGAACTTAGAATCAGATATGTTAATGGTAAAGTTATAATGTATGATGATATTAATCCATCATATACTGTTATGACCAATAGTGGTACATTTGAGAATGTTAATAGTAGAAATTATGATAACTTTTTAGATTTTTATAAAAATATTAAAAATGATGTTGAAAAAGCTAAAATTAAGGATAAAATTAAGGATACTTATAATGATAGCAAGTTATATAATGAATACTATATTACATGTTTACCATGGCTTGATTTTAGTGGTCTTACACATCCTATTCCTGATGATATCGAATCATTATCTGTTCCTAGAATATGTTTTGGTAAATATAAGAAAGTAAATAATAGATATGTAATGATGTTAAATATTAATGTTAGTCATGCTTTTGTTGATGGATATCCATTATCACAAGCGTTTATAAATATACAAAAACTATTAGATGATATTAATAGTAGTTTAAAATAAAAAGAGGTCTATATGAATAAAAAACAAGATTATATAAATTATGAAACTATTAAACTCCTTGATAGTATTAGTTCATTTAAGAGCGATTTATCTAAAAAGACTATAAAAAATTATATAAAAAATGGTATGGTTAAAGTTAATAATAAAGTCATCACTAATAGTAGTTACCTACTTAATAGTGGTGATAAAATAGAAATATCATATAGTAAAAAAATAATACCAAATTATAACTTAGATATATTATATGAGGATGAATATCTTATTGCTATTGACAAGCCTTGTGGATTATTATCTATATCAAATGATAAAGAAAAAGAAATAACAGCTTATCGTATGGTATCTGATTATGTTAAGAAAAATAGTAATAATAAATATATATTTGTTCTTCATAGATTAGATCAAGATACATCAGGAGTATTAGTGTTTGCTAAAAACGAAAAAATAAGAGATAGGATGCAAGATAATTGGAATACGATTGTTAAAAAGCGTGGATATGTAGCAATTGTCGATGGTAAATTATTTGGTAATGATACTATCCATACTTATTTACTAGAAAATAGGCAGCAATTTGTATATTCTTCTAAAAATAAGCAAGGTAAAGAAGCAATTACTCACTACTCTGTTATTAAAAATAATAATAATTATAGTTTAGTTCAAGTATTTATAGATACTGGAAGAAGAAATCAGATTAGGGTTCATTTAAGTGAAAAGGGTTATCCAATTGTTGGAGATAAAAAGTATAAATGCAAAACTAATCCTATAAAAAGATTATGCTTACATGCTAATATCTTAGAATTTATTCATCCAGTAACAAAGAAACTTATCCATATTGAAAGTAATATACCAAATGATTTTAAGAAGATTATAAAATAAAACGTTTAAGAATTTTATTTCCTAAACGTTTTTTATTAATCTCTTAATTTAGCATTACATTTATCAGTTACATCAGATATTATTTTATTAAATACACTCATAATTTCTTCATCTGTTAATGTTCTAGATGAATCAGAAAATGTTAATTTATATGCAATTGATTTTTTTGATTCTTCAATATTTGGATACAAATCAAATTCACATACATTAGTTAATAATCTGCCACCAGACTTTATTATTTGTTTTTTTATTGTTTCACTTTCTATTTCATTTGGTATTACAAAGGCTACATCCTTTACAATTTCAGGGTATCTTGTAGCTTCTTTAAATTTAATTGGTTTTACTTGTTTATTATAAAGTTTAGTAACTGATAATTCAGCTAGATATATTTCATCTTTTTTATAATTTGGATGAATTCTACCAATTATTCCTACTTCTTCTCTATCTACTAGTATTTTGGCGGTCATTCCTGGATGCATTTCGCTGTTAGCAGCTTTTATAAATGTATATCTATTTTTAAATCCTAAATAATTAAGGAGATTTTCAATAATACCTTTTAATGTATAGAAATCGCATTTAATAATAGAATGTTGCCAATCATTATTTATGTAATTACCTTTAATTAAAATAGCTACTTTCATGTCTTCAATGAAATCTTCATCATATGTTTTTGATATTTCATATAATAAAATATCTTTGATATTTCTCGCTTTATTATATTCATATACACTAATTAATGATGGTAAGATACTAGTTCTAATAACTGATTTATCTATACTCATTGGATTAGGCAATGTGAAAGCTTTTTTATTATCATAATTAAACTTTCCTGATAATTCTGGGCTAACAAGGGTATAAGTTTTAGTTTCATTTAAACCTAATGTACGAAGTCTTTTAGATATTTCCTTTCTAATTTTTACATCGCCAATATATTTTCCTCTTCTTGTTTCGATATTTGGTAGTGATGATACTAAATTTTGATAACCATATAATCTGCCAATTTCTTCGGCAATATCATTTACAAATGGATCAATATCTAGTCTTCTTCGTGGAATATCTACGGTAAAAATATCATTGTTTAATGTATATGGGAACATTAATCTATCTAATTCTGTTTCAATATCTTTATCAGTTAAATTAAGGCCCAATAATGAGCTTACTTCACTAGTTTTAAATGTTACTTTTTTCTCTGTTTTATCTAGATTATCATGAACTATTTTTCCTGATAATATTGTGGCATTTGCATACTTTTCTAGTAGATAGCAAGCTCTTTCAATAGCGGCATCGGTGTATTCAAAATTTAATCCTTTTCCATATCTAATTGAGGCTTCACTTCTTAGATCTAATCTATTAGCAGTATTTCTAATATTTATTGCATCAAAAATAGCTGCTTCGATTAAAATATTTTTAGTTGAAGTGTCTACATCCGTGTTTTCACCACCCATAACACCACCAATACATACTGGCTTTTTACCGTCAGTAATAACAATATCATTTGTCGTTAATGATCTTTTAATGCCATCTAGGGTAATTATTTCTTCATTCTCTTTAGCATTTCTTACTAATATAGTATTACCTAGTTTATCAGCATCAAAGAAATGAAGTGGTTGGCCATACTCTAACATGACATAATTTGAGATATCAACAACATTGTTGATAGAGCGCATACCAGCTGATACTAAACGTTTTTTAATAAATTCAGGTGAGTCTTTAATCTCAACATTTTTAACCATTTTAGCAGTATAGTATGGGCATTTATCAGTATCTACTTTTAAAGTGAAATAATTTGATACGTTATCAGTTATTTCGCTATGTTTAGTATCAGGTAAGGTTACTTTTTTAGATAAGATAGATGCTATTTCATAAGCAAATCCAATATGATAATAGCAGTCGTTGTTTCTATGTTTATGGACATCTAATTCATAAATAGTGTCATCTGTACCTAAATAGATATTGGCATCTGTTCCTGGTAATAAATCAGTTTCAATTTCAGCAATTCCTTTAGCATATGTTTCTTCATTTTTTTCTTCTAATCCTAGTTCAAACAAAGCGCAAATCATACCATTAGATTCTTCGCCACGAATTGTTCCGGCTTTGATTTCAAAATTACCTGGTAGAATACATCCTGGTAGGGCAACAAGTACTTTAATGCCTGCTCTTACGTTAGAAGCTCCACATACTATTTGAATGTTTTTATCACCGACATTAACTAAACATACATGTAAGTGGTCACTATTTGGGTGATTCTTACATTCTACTACTTCACCAATTACTAAGTTTTCTATTCTATTTTTAATTACAGCTTCAACATTAACGCCAGCTTTGGTTACCTTTACGGCTAATTCATCTAAATTTTCTTCTTCAATATCGACATAATCTTTAACCCAATTTAAACTTATCATTATTCCACATCCTTTCTATCGAATGTAATAGATTCACGCAAGTCAGTTTGATAGAATGTTCTAATATCATTAATGCCATATTTAAGCATAGCACATCTTTCAGCTCCAAATCCAAAAGCAAATCCATTCCATTTACTTGGATCATAACCACAATCTCTTAAAACATTTGGGTGAACCATACCACCACCAGCAATAGTTATCCAGCCTGTATTTTTACAGATATTGCAGCCCTTGCCTTTACAAGAAAAACATGAAATATCCATTTCAACTGATGGCTCTGTAAATTGATAATAACTTGGTCTAAATCTAGTTTCAGTGTCACTTCCAAATAATCTTTTAGCAATAACATCAATTGTTCCTTTTAAGTCACATAGTGAAATGTTATGATCAACAAGTAGTCCTTCAACTTGCATAAATTGATGAGAATGGGTTGCATCATCAGCATCTCTTCTGTATGTTTTTCCAGGGCAAATCATTCTTACTGGTTCTTTGCCTTGATGACTTAACATTACTCTTGCTTGAACAGGTGATGTATGACTTCTTAATAGTATTTCATCATCTTTTAAGTAGAAAGTGTCTTGGGCATCTCTCGCTGGATGGCCTTTTGGAATATTTAATAATTCAAAATTATATCTATCTTCTTCTATTTCTGGTCCATCTACGACATCATATCCCATTGACATGAAGACTTCTTCGAAATCTTCGACGACTTTTTCTAAGATATTTGGAGAGCCTGTTTTAACAGTGGTTGCTGGTAAAGTTATGTCTATTTCTTCAGCTCTCAATTTTTTATTTAGTTCTTCTGTTTCTAATTTTTCTTTATATGATTCATAATTTGAATTAAATATATCTCTTAATTCATTTATTAATAATCCATATTCTTTTTTTTCTTCATTTGGAATATCTTTCATAGCTTTTGATAATTCAGTAATTTTACCTGTTTTTCCTAGATATGCTACTTTTAAATCATTTATTTTTTTTATATCTAGATTACTTTCAAATAATTTAACTATTTCTTCTTTCATATTTGATATAGTTTCTTTGTTCATTATATTTCCTCCTTAAAAAATAAAAAAGTTATAAATTAAAGGACGAAGTATTCCGCGGTACCACCTTTATTTATAACTTTATGTTATACACTTAAAACTGTAACGTAGTTAATCCGATTAAACTCCATGGGTGAATTCATACAATACCTATTGTTAGTTTACACCAAATACTAACTCTCTTTAAATAGATATAATTTGTACTACTACTTCCATATCATAATTTATTTATATAAATATTTTATTAATTTTTTTACTTTTTCATCTGGATTATTAACAATATTTTTTCCTATATATTCTTTGCCTACTGTAAAAGGAATACCATATTTATAAGCATATTCATCTATGGCAACGGCAAGTCTAATATTATCATCAGTCATAGTATTATTTGGTAATTTAAGAACATACATTGGCTCTATTTCAATTAATTTTTTTATAGTGCCATCTGGATATGTCATAAATTTTTGATAATCAAGATTAAATATACTGTTTAACAATACATTTTCTTTGTATGTAAAGCGATATTCTGGATTTGTTTGTAATCCTTTATATAATAAATCAATTACTTTTAGACTAATACCCAAATCAAACATAATATCTTCGTTAAAACGACATAAATTATCTAGATTATAGACCTCATCGTTTTGTTTTTTATCTAAAATCCTAGAACATAAATTTTTATCATGTTGGCCTTCTATATTAAAGCCTAGTTCCTGTGGATAAATATAACATATAGAATCTCTTAATTCTTTTATTTCTTTAAGGTCACTATCCATGGCATTTATATAGGTAAAACTAGTTAACATTTTTTCTACTACTTTAGATAAAATATATTTATAAATATTAGTATTTTTATATGATTCAATAACTGACAATTCTTCTCTTGTTGGTATATATATTTGTTTCATTATCTTTTTCCCCCTGTTAGATAGTTATATAGTCATTAAATCATTTTCTTTTAATTTTAACTTTTCATCAATTATTTTATTATATTTATTAATTAATTCTTGGACTTCTTCATTACCATCTTTTTCAACATCTTCTGGTAATTTTAAATTTTTAATTTGTGTATTGGCATCTTGACGAATATTTCTAAGTGCAATACGTCCTTCTTCTGCAAGTTGTTTTACTTGTTTTACAAGTTCACGTCTACGATCTTCAGTAAGTGGTGGAATTACTAAAAATACACATTCTCCATTGTTATTCGGAGTTACTCCTAAATTAGCTTCAAAAATAGCTTTTTCTATGCCACCCAAAATTGATTTATCAAATGGTTTAATCATTAATTGTCTTGCTTCTGGAATACTTATGTTGGCAAGTTGTTTTAATGGTGTTGGTGTTCCATAATATTCAACTGTTATACCATCTAACATATTTGGATTAGCACGTCCCGCTCTAACATTAGTAAATTTATTTTCTAATGAATTAATAGTACTTTCCATTTTTTCTTCTGTATTTAATAAGATATCATCCATATTTATCCCTTTCTTTCTCATATATAATAACATATTTTTTGTGAAAATGCTATTAGTTTTATACTATTTTATGGTTTTATTTCTCTATTATTATACCAGTTACTGAAGAATTAGTAACATCAGTGATTTTTATATTAACTTTTTGATTATTTTCCAAATTAGTTTCTACTTCTACTGGTATATAATTTGAAGTTATTACTATTTTTTTGCCATCTTTTCTTGTTTCAATAATACCATCATAAATGCATCCTATTTTTTGTTTGTAAAAATCTAATTCACCTTTATCTGATAAAGATATTACTTCTTTGACACGACACTTTTTAATGTTTCCATCTACTTGATTTGGCATGTTTGCAGCTTTTGTGCCACTTCTTTTAGAATATGGAAATGTATGTATCTTTGTAAATTTTATTTTATTTAATGTTTCAAGTGTTTCCTTATAATTATTATCTGTTTCACCAGGGAAACCTAGTATTAAGTCAGTTGTGATAGAAATATCTGGTATTTCTTTTCTAATATATTCTATTCGTTCTATGAATGTATTAGTATCATATAACCTATTCATATTTTTTAAAGCTTCATTACTTCCAGATTGAAGTGGAATATGTAAGTGTTTAGCCATAATATCATTATTTTTAATTAAATCAATAATGCCATTGGTTATTTCATTTATTTCAATACTTGATAAGCGTATTCTAAAAATGCCTTTAATTTTTACTAATTCTTTTAGTAATGACTCAAGATTAGTATGCTTTTCTATTCCATATCTTCCAGTATGGATACCAGTTAAAACGATTTCTTTATAACCATTATTTACTAAATTAGTAACTTCATCAATTACTTTATCAAAGTCTTTACTACGAATACCTCCTCTAGCATAAGGAATAGCACAATAAGCACAAAAGGCATTACAACCATCTTGAATTTTAACAAAAGCTCTTGTGTGTGTTAAAAATCTATTTATATACATGTCTTCAAATGGTATTTTCGTAATATCATTTACTTTAACTATTTTATGATGATCTTTTAAATATTCATTAATTAACTCTACAATATCAGATTTATGTTTATTACCAATAATAATATCGGCATCAATATCTTGTGGATTTAATTGTGAATAGCATCCCATGACAATTAATATAGAACTGTCATGATTAATACGTGTTGTATGAATTAATTTGCGATCTTTTTTATCAGCTTCATTGGTTACAGTACAGGTATTAATAATATAGATATCGGCTTCTTCTTCACTTTCAAAATCTAACATTTTATAACCCCTACTAATTAGTAAATTTGATACATATTCTGATTCATAAATATTTACCTTACATCCGAAGGTATGAATTGCAAATGTCATAATATCACTTCCAAATTTCTTAGGTATTATAACATAATATATTAAAAAAAGAAAGATTATTCTTTCTTAATTATTAGATTACTTTTTCTTAGATATATCGATTGGATTAACATGAATTACAGTTAAATAGATATCATCAAAACTATTAGTTATTTCTTTTTCTAATTTATCTGCTATAGCATGAGATTCATATGTTTTTAAATTACCATCTACAAAAATAGTAAATGATATTTGATATTGATACCCAACAGGAGTTGAATTAAAATGATTAACTCTTTTTATTTCTTCATATTTGTTAATAATAGCAAGTACTTCTTGTTTGGTATTTTCACTTATACATTTATCCATTAAGACATCATAGCTTTCTTTGTATATAATTATTGATGAATATAAGATCCATAATGATATACATATACCAACGATACCATCAAAATAATACAAATTATATTTGGCTAGTAAACATGAAATCAAATTAATAGTTGTGATAAAAGCATCAATTAAATGATCACGTGAATTGGCTTTTATTAAAATATTATGATATTTTTTAGCTAATTTATTTGTGTATATAAATAATGAAATTTTAATAGTAATTGTTATAATACAAACAATAATTAACCATACTGAAAAATTATATATTTTTTTATTTATGATTGTATTTACAGAATCTTTTAAAATAATAAATGAAGTTATAATCATAACAATACTAATCATCATTGAATAGATATATTCGGCTTTCCCATGGCCTAAATTATGATCATCATCACTTGGCTTACTGGCTATTTTATTACCAACAAAAGTCATTAACGATGAAAAAATATCACCAGCACTATTGAAGGCGTCAGCGATCATGGCTCTACTTTTGGTTATATATCCTAATAATCCTTTAATAATTAAAAGAAAAATATTACCAATGATACCTAAAATACTGGCTATTTTAATTTTTTTATGTTTATTCATAAAATCACGCTCTTTTTCTTACTAATTCATTATATCATATTTTATTATTTAAAAAGTAGTTATTCTATGTTAAAATACTAGTTGGTGATATATATGTTTAAGTATACATTAGATAATAAAAGATATCATACATTAAATTATTATTATAAAAACAAATTTGGTATGAAAATTTTTAAACTTAGTTTAAATGGTGGTTTTACTTGTCCTAATCTTGATGGCACCCGTGGTTTTGGAGGATGTATATATTGTTCTAAAACGGGTAGTGGCGAATTTGGTGGAGATAAATTAAAGTCATTAACCGAACAGGTTGAAGACATGAAAAAAGTTGTTAATAAAAAAAATATACCTTGTAAATATATTGGTTATTTTCAAGCTAGAACAAATACTTATGCTCCGGTTGAAATCTTAAAAAAGAGATATGAAGAAGTATTAGCTTGTCCAGATATAATCGGTCTTAATATTGGAACACGTTGCGATGCTATTACAGATGAATGCTTAGATTATTTAGAAGAACTTAATAAAAAAACTTATTTAACAATTGAATTGGGTTTACAAACTATTCATGAAAAAACTTCACAACTAATAAATAGGTGCCATACATTATTAGAATTTGATGAAATGGTAAAAAAACTTAGGCAAAAACATATTAACGTTGTTGTTCATATTATTAATGGATTGCCATATGAAAATGAAGATATGATGTTAGATACTGTTAAACATTTAAATGATTTGGATATTCAAGGTATTAAAATACATATGTTACATATTATTAAAGATACCGAAATGGCTGAATTATATAAACAAGAAAAATTTCATATTCTCACGAAAGATGAATATATTGATATTGTTATTAAACAATTAGAAGTATTAGATCCTAAGATTGTTATTAACCGTATTACGTCTGACCCAGATAAAGAAAATTTAATAGAGCCTACTTGGTTACTTGATAAGTGCCAATTATTAAATGATATTGATAAGGAAATGAAAAAAAGAAATACATATCAAGGTATAAAATATTGATATGTATTTTTAGTTTGGTAAATTGGTCATAACATATTTATTATCTTCGCGTAAGTTATCTTTATTAACATCGTTTATGATAACTAAAGTTGATATTAAGATAATTGCATAAAATAGTATAGCTCCTTTATTATTTTTTAAAAATTTCATTTCAATCACCCTTTCGTAATTACATTTTATTACATACAGGTGTTTGTGTCAATAGTTTTTTGGTAATTTTTATAAACAATTGTTCATGTTTTACAATTTAATGTAAATTGTTAATTATTTCCTTAATTTATTGGCGTTTTAGCAATAAATTATAAACAATTGTTTGACAAGCATACGTTTTTATGTTAATATACTTAGTGAAAGGAGTGCTTATGAGACAAAAAACTGAAGGATTAACAAAAAAGCAAAAAGAAGTTTTAGATTTTATTAAACATTTTCATGCTGAAAATAAATATCCTCCTTCAATAAGACAAATATGTAGTGCAATTAATTTATCAAGTCCAGCAACTGTTCATGTACATATTAACCATTTAGTTGAAAAAGGATTTATCAAAAGAAGTAAAGAAGGAAACAGAGCAATGGAACTTTTAGTTCCAAATGAATACGAAGATAGAGGTGAAGATGTTGTTAACGTTCCATTACTTGGAAAAGTAACAGCTGGTTCACCAATTGAAGCAATTGAAATGCCTAATGAATTATTTTCATTACCTGCCTACCTAATACCTAAAAAGAAGGAAGTATTTACTTTGAAGGTAGATGGTGAAAGTATGATTAATAAAGGCATATTATCAAATGATATTGTTATTGTTGAAAGAACTAATACTGCTCACAATGGTGAGATGGTCGTAGCAATGAATGATAATAATGAAGTTACATTAAAAACTTTTTATAAAGAGGATGGTCATTTTAGATTACAACCTGAAAATGATACGATGGCTCCAATTATACTTGATAATGTAACTATTCTAGGAAAGGCAATTGGCTTATATAGAAAATTTTAAATATGTAAAAAGATTCACTTTATTGTGAATCTTTTTTATATGGTTCTTTTGTTATATCAAATGTATTCTCTATTTTATCAATTTTGTGACTTTGTAAAATATTCGATAATGTTAAATCATATATATTAATGTGTAATTTATCATATTCATAGTTCCATTTAATTTTTATTTTAAATTGAGCAATGACATCGTGAACATTAGAGTTTACTTTAATTTTATACGTTCCTTTTTTCCTATTTACAAAAACAGTTTTATTATCTGTTTCAACACATTCTTGGCATTCGGGATCATAAAAGATTACATCTTCAATTTCACCTTCTATACTATACGTGAAAGTAGCTTCACTAAATAGCATTGGTTTATTCAAGTGTAAATCACATTCAGCTGTTTCCCATAGTATTTCTTTCGTTAAATTGTTACCAGCTGTTTGTGTCGGCCAACAACTAATAGATATTAAATCATTATTATTTGTATTATTTCCATCAATATTATATTCATTATGGAATTGTTCAAATCTATATGCATACTTTGATTCTTTTGGTTCATTATTATTTTCTCCAAAAATTAATAGACTTAATAAAAAGGTTATAGTAATTATTCCTATCACAGCAAATATTGATAAAAATATAGTAACACTTTTATTTTTTTTATTCTTTTTCATTTTTTATTAATCCTAAATGCTCGTATGCTTTATCTGTAACTACCCTTCCTCTGCTTGTTCGTTTTAAGTAACCATTTTGAAGAAGGTATGGTTCATATACATCTTCGATTGTTGATACTTCTTCACCAATGGATGAGGCAATTGCTTCAATACCAACAGGGCCACCATTGAATTTTTCGATAATAGATAAAAGCAAATTGTAGTCAGTTTCGTCTAAACCTAATTTATCAACTTTTAGTCTATTTAAGGCATCGTCTAATATTTCATCAGTTATAATGCCTTCGCCATTAACTAAAGCAAAATCTCTAACTCTTTTAAATAGTCTATTAGCAATTCTAGGAGTCCCCCTACTTCTTCTGGCTAGTTCTCTTGCTGCTTCATCTGTTATTTCTGTATCTAGTACTCTTGAAGTTCTTTTAACAATTAAATATAATTCATCTTCATTATAATAATTTAATTTAGATATTATACCAAAACGATCTCTTAGAGGACTTGATAAATCCCCTGCTCTAGTAGTGGCGCCAATAAGAGTAAATGGTGGAAGTTCTATTTTAATATTTCTACTTGTACCTTCTGAGCCACCAATTACAATATCTAAATAGAAATCTTCCATAGCTGGATATAATATTTCTTCAATATATCTAGGGATACGATGAATTTCATCAATAAATAAAACATCATTTGGTTCTAGAGTTGATAATATAGCAGCTAAATCGCCACTTTTTTCAATAGATGGGCCTGAGGCTGTTTTTATATTAGAACCAAGTTCATTAGCAATTATATATGCAAGAGTTGTTTTTCCTAGGCCTGGTGGGCCATATAATAAGACATGGTCTAAGCTTTCTCCTCGCATTAAGGCTGATTTTATGAAGATACGTAAATTTTCTTTGGCTTCTGTTTGACCAATATATTCATCTAATGATTCGGGACGAATATTAGATATTTTATCTTCTTCCAATAATTCACTTGTTAATATGCGATTATTTGCCACTATACCACCTACTTTCTACATATTTTAATACATAAGTCCAATCATCAAAATGTGTAAATTCTTGATAATTTTTATTATAATATGTTTCTGGCATTAAAACATCTATTCCTTTTTCACTTACTGCTTTTAAGTGTCTATAACTATCATCAATAAATAATTTAATACCTAATTCTTCACATTTATTAGCTTTATTACTGCAATTAGTTATTATTTCTTCATATTTTATGTTATATTTATCAAGAAAATCTTTACTGTCTTTATATGGATTTGTATGTCCTCTACCTCTAGCAGTAATAAAATAGACAGTACATCCTAATTCATATAATTTATCAATTGTTTCTTTGACATGTTTTTTTAAATGAACATTTGGTATTACTTCATCATAAACTGGTAATAGTATATCAAAATATTCATCAAGGGTAACTAAATGTTTTATTGATTCATGGTATGGCATTGATTTATGTAATGTTTCAACTGGGATATCAAATATACGTGAATAATATGGAATTAAACATTCCCAACTATCTGTTATAGTATCATCAATATCTATACCTATTTTCATATCTTCACCCCACAATGTATTTATTTTAATAAAAGTTTTAAGGCTTCTTTTATTTGATTTTCAATTGTTAAATTAGCATCAACATTTTTAACAATTTTCTTTATATCTGCTTGTTTATAACCTAAGGCAACAAGAGCCTCAGTTAATTCATCATTAGAGTTATTATCAAGCAAACTAATTTGATTACCATTTAATTTTCCTTTTAAATCAAGAATAATTTGTCTTGCTACTTTGTCACCTATTTTAGGGAATTTTTTCAGATATAAAACGTTTTCTCTATCAATAGCATCAATAATACCAGTAGTAGAACCGGTAGCAAACATTGGTAATGCCATTTTGGGACCTAGTCCTTTTACGGAAATAAGTTTTAAGAATAAATTTAGTTCTTCTTTATTCTTAAATCCATATAGAGAGTATTCATCTTCTCTTATGCAATTATATGTATATATGGTATATGTTTCATCTATTTTATAATAATATGGATTTGCTACATATATTAAATAACCGATATCATTATTATCAATAATGATATGATTGCTTTCAATTTCTTTAATAATTCCTTTAATATAGCCGTACATTATTTATAATTCCTTATATCACTATTTTTTAGTCCTTGTAAAACTGACATATCCATATTTTTTACCATTCCATTGTCTTTATTAATATTTTTTATGGTATCATTTATCATAATTGTAAATAATTCTTTATATGAAATATTGGCTTCTTCCCATAAATGATGTGAAAAGCATGTTGGGATACTATTAATTTCATCAATATATAATTTCTTTTTCTTTTTATCATATAAGAAATCAACTGTGCATAAACCTGTATTATTCAATAAATTAGTAGTTTTTTTAGCAAGATTAATTATCTCATCATTCATCTTTTCTGGTATTTTTGCAGGGACAGTTCTAACAATATTACCATTTTTATAATTTTCGAGATTGCATTTATCAATATAATCACGAAATTCTAAATTTGTTTCAATTTCTTCAATAGCTGAAACAAAAGTTTTTTCATTAGTTTTTAATATGGATATATTATATTCAAGTAAATCTTCAAGTTGTTCTTCAACAATTATCTTTCTGTCATATTTTAACACTTCATTTATAACAGTATCTAATTCTTCTTTTCTTTTTACACAATGAATACCAATACTGCTTCCTAGCGTAGCTGGTTTTACCATTAATGGATAATCTAATTTATCAATTTTTTTAAATAATTCTTCTTTATTTTTGTTATATTCATTGTCAAAAAACCAAACATATTTAATAGTTGGTAATTCATTATGATCAAGCAATTGTTTAGTAAAGACTTTATCTTGACAGATAATTGATGAATAAATATTATTTGAAACATATGGAATGCCTAATGTTTGTAAATATCCTTGTATTGTTCCATCTTCTGTTCCTCTTCCGTGAACCATTGGAATAACTAAATGTAGTTCAGCGTATTCCCTTTTAATAAGGCCAGTAGTTTGTAAAATAAATCTTCCTTTTTTATTAATTAAATTAACTTTGGTAGCATATGTTTCAATTAAATTAAAATTATTAAAACTATCAATAAATCTTAAACATCCTGATGAATACCATACTAAATCTTTTGATATATAAATGGGAACTATATCGTATTTCTCAGTATCAATATTATCCATAGCTTGTAGTGCAGTTATAATAGATAATTCGTGTTCTAGACTTGGTCCTCCAAATATAACACCTATTTTTAATTTCATATAATCACCTTCACTTTAAGTATAACATAATAAAAACAGCATAGTCAAATTTATTACTTTATTGTTAACGATAATGTAAAGATATTTGTCAAATATAAAAAGCAGATATTTTTATCCAATTTCTGCTTCTTTTATTTTTCTTTTTACTTTTTTAGGTACTAATTCAAAATCATTATTATCATTTATAATATTTTTGCCAATAATTACACCTTCATATTTTTCTGGATTATTAGCTACTTCATAAAATATTTTTAAGAATATGTTTCTTGTTGGACCAATTAGTCCACGGGCTCCTAACTTTTTGGTAATTGCATCATCAATTATATAATCAATAACGTCATATAAGTTATCAACATTAATTCCTCTTGAGTTTAGTGCTTCAATTAAACTAGTAAATAAACTTTCATCAGAATTTAAGAGAATATCCTTAAGAATATCTTTTTTATCATTTATATCATTTAATTCAACAATTACAGGGAGTCTTCCGGCAAGTTCCCTAATAATACCATATTTGATAATTTTATCTGTAGTAATTTTATTCTCTTCATTTAAAGTATCTGGCGTTGAACTTGCAAAACCAATAGATGGTTTTTTTGTAATTTTCTTTTCAAACAATTCTGAAAAAGCTCCACAGCAAACAAACATAATGTTGGTAGTATCAATATTAATGGTGCGATGACTATCCAATGATACTTGTCTAGTGCATCCTTCAATTAATTTTAATAATTCATTTTGTACGGCAATGGTACCAATATCTCCGGTATCTCTATTGCTGGCAATTTTATCAAATTCATCTATGAAAACAATTCCATGTTCGGCCTTTTTTATATCTTGATTACTATCATAATATAATTGTGATAACATTTCTTCAATATCATGTCCTTTATAACCTGATTGGCTAGTTCCAGTAATTGAGAACATTGTAACTGGAACATCAAAAATGCTTTTTATTTTTTTAAATATTGCTGTTTTGCCAACGCCACTAGGTCCAATCAATAGAATATTACTTTTAGGAATACTTGGAAAAGCGCTACGCATCCATAATAATGTGACAATTGATTCAAGGGCTTTGTCTTGTCCTTTGATTGTCTTTTTAATATTTTCAATTATTTCAATTGGAGTTTTCATTTCATCGTTATTTTTTTTTACTTCTTTTACTTCTTTTTCAGTAATTGATGTTTCATTTTCTATTTTATATGGTAATGATGCATGACTATTGGCATAATTCTTTAATGCTCTATACATCTCATAATATGTTACTGTTTCTTTATCATTAAAAATACATATTTCACCAGTTTTTTTATCCTTAGTTTTAATAATACAATATTCATCACTTGATTCGTCTACATTCTTGTAAAACTCATATTTTTTTAATAATTCTAACAGGCGTTTTTTGATACTTTCTAGTGTTAAATTATTATTGGCTTTAATAGCATCATATATAGTTGTTCTTCCAGCAAATACATTGCCTACTTCTGTTAAGCTTGCCATATGTGAATAAACATTTTGTTCACTATCAATAAAGCATTCTTCGTCTTCATAATAATAGCCTTCGACTACTTTATAAGGAATAAATTCTTCAACTAATTCATATTCATTTTTTACTCTTTTAAAAATAACAGCTATTTCATTTATTTCTTCAACCATTTCCCCTACTCCTTTAATCTCTTATTTTTATATGAGTTTCACGTAATTGTTTTTCAAAAACTTCTCCAGGGCAACCCATCATTTGATCAGCGCCATTTGCTCCAAGTGGGAATGCTACCATTTCACGAATATTTTCTTCATCTTTTAAAAGCATAAGAATTCTATCAATTCCAGGGGCCATACCTGCATGTGGAGGAGCTCCATATTTAAATGCTTCATATAATGATGGAAATTTTGATTCAACAACTGATTCATCATAGCCAACAATTTCAAAAGCTTTTCTTAAAATTTCTCTATCATGATTTCTTACTCCACCTGATGCCATTTCATAACCATTACATACAAAGTCGTATTGATATGCTTTAATATCGAATGGATTCATATTGTTAAGGGCATCTAGTCCTCCTTGTGGCATTGAAAATGGATTATGAGAAAATGCTACGCCACCAGTTTCTTCATCTTCTTCATAAAATGGGAAATCATTAATAATACAGAATTCATATTTATTTTTATCAATTAGATCTAGTTCATTACCTAATTTAATTCTAAGTTGTCCCATTAATTTTGCGCATTTTTTCTTATCGGCAATAATAAATAAAACATTGCCTGATTTTAATTCTAATCTTTCTTTTAATTCATTTCTAACTTCATCATTCATGAATTTATCTAGAGTTGATTTGAATGTTAAATCTTCATTTACTTTTATATATCCAAGTACTCCACCAATACTTTTAACATATTCTTCCATTTGTTTATACCAAGAATTTGATTTATCAATATTATCAACTTTTATTCCTCTAATTGTAGTATCTTTAAATGGTTCAAAATCAGTCTTTGATAAGATGTCAGTTAATTCAGTTATAACAAGTGGATTACGTAAATCTGGTTTATCAGATCCATATTTTAGCATTGCTTCGGTATATGGAATTCTTTTAAATGGTATAGGGCTTACTTCTTTATTTCCAAATTTAGTAAAGACATCATAAAACACTTTTTGTCCAACATCATATACATCTTCTTCAGTAACAAAAGACATTTCAAAATCTAATTGATAAAATTCACCATATAGTCTATCGCTTCTTGGATCTTCATCTCTAAAGCATGGAGCTATTTGGAAATATTTATTAAAACCAGATACCATTAGTAGTTGTTTAAAAATTTGTGGTGCCTGTGGTAAGGCATAAAATTTTCCTTTAAATTTACGTGATGGAACTATAAAGTCTCTTGCTCCTTCAGGACTAGTTGCTGTAATAATTGGGGTTTGTATTTCGGTAAAGTCCATACTTTTCATGGTAGTTCTAATAAAATCAATAACACGACTTCTAAATAAAATGTTTTCATGTACTTCTGGATTTCTTAAATCAAGGTAACGATATTTAAGTCTAGTATCCTCGAATGATTCCTTTGATCTTGATATTTCAAAAGGTAATACATTAGCACATTCTCCAAGTACTTCAATACTAGATAATTTTACTTCAATTTCACCAGTTGCCATATTTTTATTGACCATATCAGGAGTTCTAGCCTGAACAGTACCAGTAACCGTAACAGTACTCTCTCTAGTAATTTCCATGTATTTATCAGCATTTTCACTAATTAACTGAACAATACCAGTTTCGTCTCTTAGAGTTATGAATAATAATCCGCCAAGATTTCTAATAGAATTAACCCAACCAGCAAGACGTATTTCCTTGCCTATATAACTTGTGTCTACTTTACCGCAATAGACATTTCTATAAATATTTTCTTTCATTTTTATTCCTCCTTAAAATAAAAAGCACGACAAAGTTAAATATAAGGACGAGTACTACCCGCGGTGCCACCTTATTTCAACATATTGTTGCGCTTGATTTACATTATTAAATTGTCAGTTCTCTCTAATATTTATTTGTCACTAATAAAACGAAAACTAAGATTATTATAGCATATTATTTATAAATTTCAATGTTTTTTATTATAATTTACTAATGTTTTCCTCTACCAAACATATCATAATAAGATGATTTATCTGGAGCTGGAGTTATCGCTTGTAATGCTGCGATGACTTCACTAACATTGATTTTCCCATATGTGAAACCTATCAAAAGATTATGAAGCTGTTCATTAGATGCTTCTTTAAAATCAGCATTGTCTATAATATATGGGTTTACATCTATTTCTTCACCCTCTTGGTAACCTAAGGCACGTGCTGTACTTTGGGCAATGTCATACATTCTTTCAATTTCAATATATCCAACTGGGCACTTTGATAAATCGCCATATATCGCCACACCAAATTCACCTGTAAAATTAGCATCTATATATAAATAATTAATGTCAATGGCACCTGGCGTATATGTATATCTTTGTCTTAGGTCTTCACCCAATGTTTTAAATACATCACTTTTTAGTCTTTCCATAACTTCTTTACCACTAATTTTTCGATGGCGATAACCACTAAAATCACCAAAAGTATACTTCTTATCAAGGACATCTTTTATTTTTATCAAATATATACGATTTTTAGCACCACAAAATTTATCAATAATTCTTTTGGTCCGTCTTAAGCATTCTTCCGTGGCAGCAACATTAAAGTCTTTCGATTCCCTAATTCGATATTCCATCAATCTTAGGAAATAGTCTTGCTCTTTTTCGCCAACTTTTGGTTTGATATCTAATGTGTGATCTACCGAACACTGAAACGTTTCTTCAAAAATAAAGGCTGGAAAACTTTGGGTTGCATAATAAAATTCAGTAGTTCCTAGCAAGGTAGTATAGACTACCGGTATTTCGCCTCTTGCGGCCACTGGTTCTTTTCTAAAGGCTTTCCTAATATAATTGATATCATCAATAGTTTCTTTGTCAAAATGTAATCCAGTTAATCCATGCCTTTCAATTTGGGCGTTATAATAGCAGCTTTGACCTGTAGCTAAATATGGCTCTGGTAGTGATTTATTATATTTCTTTAAAAAATCTAATAGCGTTGTGTTATAATCACAGTTATTACATAATGTTTGAATTATCCTAATAGTTTGATCATTTATTATTGGCATCTTTATTCTCCTTTTTAAAATAAGCTTAACTGACTAGTTTCTGGCATATCATTAAATATTCCCATTGAACGCATCTTATCAACAAGAGTTGTTGATACTTTGCATCTATTTTGAAAATCTTCGATTGAAATAAATGGATGTTTTGAAGCTTCAGATTCAATATTTTTAGCAACAACATCACCTAATCCATCAATTGATGAAAATGATGGAATAATTGTTTTGTCATCTAAAACGCCAAATGTTAAAGCTTTACTTTTATATAAATCGACATTCGCTATTTTAATACCTCTAGCGGTTGCTTCTAGAGCTAGTTTTAAACATTCAGCAACTCCTGCTTCTTTGTTTGTAGCATCAAAACCCTTTTCATTTATTTCAGTGAGTTTTTCTTTTATTGTACTATAGCCGCTAATCATAGCTTCAATATTAAAATCGGTAGCTTTAGTAGAAAACCAAGAGGCATAATAATATGCAGGCATATGAACTTTATACCAAGCAATACGAAAGGCACTGATAACATATGCAGCAGCATGAGCTTTAGGGAACATGTATTTTATTTTGGCACATGAATCAATAAACCAACTTTCAATACCTGCTTTTTCCATTGTTTCAACATGTCCCTTCCAAGTTTCTGGATCTTTGCTTGCTTTGCCTTTACGTACAAATTCCATAATTTTAAAGGCTTTAATTGGCTCAACTCCATGATACATTAAATATACCATGATATCATCACGACAACCAATTACTTCTTTAAATGGTACGACGTTATTTTTAATTAAATCTTGAGCATTACCTAACCAGACATCAGTTCCATGTGATAAGCCTGATATTTTAATTAATTCAGCAAATGTTGTTGGCTTAGTATCTTCAACCATGCTAATTGTAAATGGTGTACCAAACTCTGGAATACCGAGTGTACCTGTATTACACATAATTTCATCTTTTGTTACGCCTAGTGCTTTTGTTGATGTAAAAATACTCATTGTCTCTTTATCATCAAGTGGAACTTTGGAAACATCAGTTCCAGTTAAATCTTGAATCAAACGAAGTTGCGTAGGATCTGAATGTCCTAAGATATCCAATTTTAATAAATCTTGGTCGATAGCATGGTAATCGAAATGGGTAGTTCGCCATGCACTTGTAACATCATCTGCTGGATATTGGAATGGTGTAAAATCAGATACTTCCATATAGTCAGGTACAACTACTATACCTCCAGGATGTTGTCCAGTTGTTCTTTTAACTCCCGTACATCCTTTGGCAAGTCTTTCAATTTCACAACTACGTTTATTAGTTATACCTTTATCTTCAAAATATCCTTTTACAAAACCAAAAGCTGTCTTTTCAGCAACAGTACCAATTGTACCAGCACGATAGACATTATCAACTCCAAATAAAACTTTAGTATATTCATGAGCTGATGCTTGGTTTAAATCGGAAAAGTTTAAGTCAATATCTGGTACTTTATCAGCATTAAATCCAAGAAATGTAGCAAATGGCATGTCTTGCCCATCTTTATACATATTGTTGCCACAATTTGGACATTCTTTGTCTGGTAAATCGAAACCACTTGAATATGTTGCTCCAAGTTCATTACCGGATTCATCTTTAAAAATACTATGTTTACAATTTGTACATCTATAATGAGCTGGTAAAGGATTAACTTCAGTAATTCCCATCATAGTAGCAACAAATGATGACCCTACCGATCCACGCGATCCTACCAAATATCCATCATCATTAGAGTGTTTAACTAACCTTTGAGCAATTAGGTATATTGGATCAAAGCCACCACCGATAATACCACCCAACTGCTTTTTAATTTTCTTTTCTAGTGTTTTATCATTTAATTCGCCATCTTCTTCACTCCAATTATCTTTGACATAGTCTCCGACAAGTTTTTTGACGGCATCGAATCCTTCAACTACAGTTTCATGTAATTTATTGAATATTTCATTTTCTAATTCTTGATTTTTTAAATTAGGATTCTCTTTTTGTATATTTTCACTCCATATTTTATAGACAATATCACCATATAATTCTTTAGCAATACGTTCTTCAATATTATGTGGAAGCGGATCACCATACCAATCACTTGCTTTAGTATAAACAAGATCAGTTACAACGCGTGGACAGTCTAAATAACTTTTACCATCATCGCTTTTGACACGAGGTGAAAAAGGTATTCCACCAGTATCTACAATTACTTCAATTTCTTCGACCATGTCTAAAACTTTGTTAGTATTTGTAACAACTATTTCATATGCTAATTCTTTATCTAGGAAGTTAAAATCTTCAAGCATTTCTTTGGTTGTTCTAAAGTGTTGTGATGGAATACTTTTTATATTGTTTTTAGCAAGTGGATGTCTACCACCGCCAGGTACTTTTTGGTTAACAATTATTTCACGATATATTTTGTCTTCTCTGGTAAAGTGATGTACATCACCTGTTGCAACAATTATTTTACCAGCTTCCTTAGTGGCATCAATTACTTTTTTAATATGGTCTTTTAATTCTTCTTCACTAGCAAAATCACTTGTTTGAATTAGATGATTATATACTTCAGGTGGTTGAACCTCAACATAATCATAAAAATTGATAATATTAGTTAGTTCCTGACCTTCTTTACTTCTTGCTTCAAGAAAAACCTCTGATTCATAACAACCACTACCGATAAGTAATCCTTCACGTAATTCATTTAATTTACTACGAAGAATCCTTGGTGTTTTGTATAGATATACAGTATTTGCTAATGAAATTATTTTAAACAAATTCTTAAGTCCAATCTTGTTTAAGGCAATAGCATTAAAGTGGTACGTTCTACCAAACTTATATATTTCATCCTTAGATACCAATTTATCAAGGTCAGAGATTGTTTTATAGTTTTGACTTTTTAATTTTTGTAACATTTTAGCAAAAACATGAGCTGTTCCTTCAGCATCATAATCTGCTCTATGGTGAGCATCTTCTTCCCATGGGACGTTGTATCTAGCAACAAGGGCTGATAAACTGTGTCTAGCGTATCCTTGATCTAAGGTACGTGATAATTCAAGCGTATCAATAACGGTATTTTTAAACTCACCAAGATTATATTTATTCATGGCACTTACCATGAATGAAATATCAAATTTAGCATTATGGGCGACCATTGGAGCATCTCCAACCCACTCTAAAAATCTTTTAGTTACTGTTTCTTCATTATCTTTACCTTTTACCATGTCATCGCTAATGCATGTTAAAGCGGTAATTTTATCTGGAATATGTCTCCCAGGATCAATTAATTCATCAAATCTATCAATTATTTCATCATTACATATTTTGACAGCACCAATTTCTATCATTTGATCGGCGCCACCGGCATTAAAACCTGTTGTTTCTGTATCGAATACGACAAAAGTAGTTCCTTCGAGTGGTAAGTCAGTTGGTCTAACAGCGATATTAACGGTATCATCAACGAGTGTTAATTCGGTACCATAAAGTCCTTTAAAATGTTCTTTGGGGTCTTCAATTTTTTTATTATGTTCAGTTATTAAACCATATGCTATTGGAAATGCTTGACAGCCATTATGGTCGGTTATAGCTACACCACGATAACCCATATTAATTGCTTTAGTAACTAATTCACAAGTGTGTTTTCCTAAATCAACAGCGGTTATACCATCCATTTGGCTCATCATTGTATGTGCATGTAATTCTACTCTTTTAACTTCTTCATTATCGACAATTTCTTCTTTAGGAGGAGCATCAGTTAATTCAGTATCTTTGTATCTTGTATTAAAAACTATTTCATTGGCAAACTTATCCATAGCAGCTTTACCATAAAAAATATACCAAGAGCCTTCTTTTAATAATTTTTTTATTAAAGAATATTCATCATCATCTTTAGTAAACATTTTTACATACATACTATCAGTATAATCAGTTACTTTTAAAGTAATAATTTTATAACCTGATTTTGATTCAAAATAATCGATACCAAAAATACAACCTTTAATATTAATGTTTTCAACTTCATAGATAACATCTTTAATTGGAGTTATTTCAGTACTTTTTTTAGCACGATATGGGGTTTTCTTTTCTGATACATCTTCTTTTTTTGTTTGAGTACTGGTTCTATTTGGAGCAGTTATAGTCACTTCTTTTTCGGCTTCGATTTGATTTAGTAGATTTTTATCACCATCTATAACTAAATCTATATTGATATCAATATTAAAGCCATAATTATGCATTTTATCAATTAGTTCTTGTTTTAAACTAATCATATTGGTACATTCTATTTTATTAAATGCTTTGACTGTTATTATGTTATTATTTACATCAATGTCCCTATCTAAGAATATATTATATTTATTTCTATCAAGACATATATTTTTCATAATATTTAAATAATATTCTTTAATAAGATTTTCATCTATTTCTTTAGGATTTATAATTAATTTAATTTCGTCAATACTATTAAAATAAGATATTAATTTATAGAGAATATTATTATAAACATCAATTGGTAGAACATAATCAGTATTAATAATAAAATCTAATAATTTATTGCCATCATAAATAACTATCTTTTCGATACTGGCATTATCAAAATATGATAATAAATTATCATCTACTTTAATTTCATTAAATAGTCTTTGTAGTTTGTCTTGCATACTGATCACTTCAATCCTTCTTTTTCTATTTTAACATAAATATATTTTTATGGGTATGTCTTTACATTAATTTAACAAAAAAATGAGATAACTAATTATCCCATTTTTAACTATTTATCTTTTTTATTGCCCATACCTTCAAGAGCTCTTAAAACCTCGACCGGTAATGCAAATACAACAGTATTAGATTGATCTGATGATAAATCATTAATCGTTGCTAATGTACGTAAATGAAGAGCTCCGGGAGTATTACCCATCATATTAGCAGCTTCAGCTAAATTTTTAGCAGCTTCTACTTCACCTTGTGCTTTCATGATTACGGCATTTTTTTCTCTTTCGGCTTCAGCAACTTTAGCCATTACTCTTTGCATTTCCATAGATAAAGAGATGTCTTTTAGTTCAACATTTTCTACTTTTACGCCCCATGGATCAGTGGCTGTATCAATTATTTTACAGATATTTGCAGAAATTTTTTCTCTATCTGTTAGTAACTGATCTAGAGTAACTGTGCCAACGACATTACGCATTGTTGTTTGAGCTAATTGACCAACTGCATAATGGAAATTTTCAACTTCACACAATGCTTTTCCAGCATCAAATACTTTATAGTAAATTACAGCATTTATTTTAATTGATACGTTATCACTTGTAATAGCTACTTGTTCTGGAACATCAACAGCTCTTGTTCTAATATCAATTTTTTTCATTGATTGAAATATTGGCCATATAACATGCCATCCAGGATTTAAAACTTTAGCATATTTACCTGTTATGAATAAGATGCCTCTTTCATATTGATTTATTTGTTTAATAGAACATAATGCAATGATGCCAATTATGATAAGTATTGTTATAAGGAATTCACTCATATATATCCTCCTTTCTATTATTAGTGTATAACATTATTAGACAAAAATCAACATTGATTAATGTATATTTTTAAATTATATAATTTTTGAAAATATAGCTATGTGATGTTAAAAAATAACCTGATCTAATTAAATTAATAATCTCTTCTTTGCTTAACCAGAATATTGATTCTACTTCTTCTTTTTGAAGTATTAGATTAGATAAATCGATATTATCTATTTCATATAAATAAATATCAAATAGACAATATCTGTCAGGAAATTTAATGGCGTTTATATGTAATAAATCATCTTTGCTAACATTTAGGCCTATTTCCTCTTTCATTTCTCTAATAATAGTTGTTAAGCCATTTTCATTATGAGTTACATGGCCACCAGTAGTTGTGTAAAATCCGCCTTTTTCTTTTGATGATTTTTGAATTAAGTATTTTCCTTCTTTATTTTTAATAAAAACAACTGATAACATAATATTTTTTCCATTACTTGGTTTTGTTCCTCTTATAATTGTTTCATTTAATTTGTTTCCAAAATCATCATATAAATCTAATACTTCCATAATTCTCCTTAATTAAATTTATTATTAACTTGAGGCATTTCTTTATCAAATGTTACTTCTTTAAAGCAATCAATTCCTTGTTCATGGCATAATTCTTCATATAAGTCATCCCATGATAATCTATATGCATCATCTATATTTAGGCCTATTAAGTTAGTCCAATATCTAACAACTTCAAAAGGATCTTTATCAATACTTTTATTTTCTATTTCTAGGCATATACCAAAAGGATATTCATCAACAGCTATTTCTATATCATTATTTTCAAATATAGTACGATACCTTTCATAACTTTCGACGACATTAAAATGCATTACGTTTTCAATAATATATATTAGATTATCAACATCATTTGGATTTATTTTAACCTCTTTTTCAATTTCGACATTAACGCTATTTTTGGTAGTATCTTTAGTTCTTTGTTTCCAACTTAATTTACATTTATTAGTTAAATCATTTCTTGATATTCTTAATCTCAGTCTACCATCAACATCTTTAGTATAGAAATCATATTTTTGGTCACTATGATTATACTGAATTGTTTTTTCATATATTCTAAAATTACTATGTAATTTAGGAATATCTTTTAATATGTTAATTATCTTATCTAGTTCACTTTTGTTATAATAGAATCTTACTTCATATTCCATATTGTCACTTCCTTGTATCAATTTAAGATTTATTGCCAGATTTCACTGTTATTATACCATAATAATGAAAAAGAAAGATAATTATTCTTTATCTTTCTTAGTATATTTATTAATTTTTGCTAATAATTCTTCTTTTTTAAGTGGTTTTAATACATAATCTACAAATCCAACTTTAGAGTATTCTTCATTGTATTCATAACTATTATCTTTGGTTAGTAAAATTACTGGTGTATTAAAGTTTCTAATTTCTTTAATTTTTTGTAATAGTTCTGTACCACTTATTTGCGATAATTCTTCATCAAGTAATATCAGATCATATTTACCAATCTTAATTTTATCAATACATTCTTTGCCGTTAGTAGCTAAATCTAATTTGATATTTGTTCCTTTTAACAATTTTTCAATTATCTTTAGACCTGACTCTGAATCATCAACAGATAAAATGGTTATATTATCAAAAGTTTCTTCATATTTAGATACCTCTGTTTCTTCTGTTTCAGCCACTTTTTGGTCTAATATTACTTTTACTTTTGTACCTATACCATAATCTGATGATATTAACATTGTACCATTCATTAATGTTATCATTTTATTAGCTTTAGCTAATGACTTATTATCTACTTTTATTTTATTTATATCTTCACTTTTTATGCCCAAGCCTGAATCTTCAATTGTAAATATTAGTCGACATATATCATTTTTAATTATGGTATTTACATTAAATTCGATATAACCTTTGTTTGTATATTTAGCGCTATTAGATAGAATTGTATTTAATATTTCTTTTAAATTAATTCCATCTCCATATAATGAATCAGGGATATCATGATCAATATTAGTTCTAAATTTTAATTCTTTATTTTTGCAAATGTCGCCATAGATATTTACTAATTGTTTGATAATATTTTTTACATTATATTTATTGTTATATATCTTTATAGTTGAAGCATCGACACTAGACATATCTAAGATATCATTGGTCATGGATGTAAATTTAGATGTAGCTGCTTTTATATCTCTTGCATTATCATATATTTCTTCGTAATCTTTACTATCTAATATAACATCTACGCTATCATTTATATTATTTGTAATATTTCTAATTTCTTGTGTCATATTATATACAAATAGTGTTTTTTCTTCATTTGCACTATCAGATATTTCTTTTGATTTATGAGCCTCTTCCAATAGTTTCATATCTGGGTTTTCAATTGTAAAATACATTAGATAAGTGACAAATGTTTCTAAAGATGTTAGTAATAGTAATTCTGGCTTTACTTTTTGAATCATTGCTACAATTACTAGTAAAATAACAAAAGCAATTATCGGTATTGTTTTTTTCTGTTTAAGAGTTTCAAAATTCTTTATAAATAAAATAAACCAATAAAGAATCATCAAACTTATGACAACATATTCATAATTAGCACATGGTCCATATGAATATATTATATTATCACTATGATAATAATGAATTGGTAACACTAGTATTGGTAATAAAACAGCAAAATATATTGTTACAACTGCTCTATTATTAAATACTTTATCTTTTTTACTGCTTTTTTTGGTTATAAACATAACATATAAATTAAATAAGAATGAGAAAGTATAAAAGCAAAAAATAACTCCTTTGGCTAAAAAATTATTAATTATTGGATTTCCATTATATTTTTCTACAGAATATGATAATAATGCAAAAATTATATTAACTAGATTAGCAATTATAATGTAACTAAATAAATTCGTTTCAATATTTTTTAATCTCTTTTTAGAAAAGAAAAAAACATTTAGTATAAAACTATAGAAAAAACTAACGACTGTAAATACATTATTTCCCATAAATTATTACCTCCATACTATAAGTTGATTATATCATAAAAAGCGATAAATTACTATCGCTTTTTATTTTAAAACAATTTTTCTTACTTTAGGGTTTTTGGTCCCTTCTTTTGATAATTTTAAATAATCAATTTTACCTACCGGAGTTAATGGTAATTCATCTTGGATATAATAATCTAAGGCAATATCTCTTTCAGGTAATTTTGATAGTGAAGCATCATTTATTTCTTTTATTATTTCATCAGCTATATCTAGACTTCCTTCATTTAAAACAATAAAGGCTGTAGGTACTTCTCCATTTTCTACATTAGGATCTTTTACACCTGTTACACAGCAGGCTTTTACATGAGGATTTTCTTCAATTATTTGTTCAATTCTAGAAGGCCAAACATTGTGTCCGTCACTTCTAACAATAATTCTTTTTAATCTATCTTGGAAGAATACTAATCCATCTTTGCTCATATATGCATTATCTCCAGTATGAACCCATCTCTTACCATCTTCTACTTTAAATACTTTTTTATTTTCAGATGGGTTATTTAGGTAGCCATCAATTAGTGTGGGACCTCCTAAACATACTTCTCCTATTTCATCATATCCAATTTCATGTCCTTCAGAATTAATGATTTTGAAATTATTTTCTACTAATGGGATACCAACTGAGCCTAAGGCATTGCATTTTTCATTTACTGTATATACGGCGTTAGAACTCATTTCTGTCATACCATATCCTTTTGATACAGTGGCTTTACTGCCATGTTCTTTTAAAAATTTGTTGATTTTTTCTTCTGATGATACAACTAGTTTATCGCCGCCAACAATAGCAGTTTTAACAAATGATAAATCTTTATTTTTTAATTTCTCACTTTTTGTTAGATTGTCTAAATATGATGGTACTCCCATAATATGATTAGGTCTATGTTTAATTATATAGCTATCAAATTTATCTGATTCAAATTTAGGAATAATATCGATTTGCATGCCATTACATATAGGTAAAGCAAATCCACAAACCATGCCATATGCAATAAATGGAGGCATAATTCCCAAGAAAACATCATTTTTATCCCATCCCATATTGGCAGCATGATTTTGATAAACCATTGATAGGAAATTCTTATTACTCATAACGCTGCCCTTTGGAATACCAGTCGTACCGCTAGTATATACTATACCACTAGGTAAATCTAGTTTGTCGGTAATTATTTCACTTTCAAAGTTAAAGTTTTTACCTTGATTAATAAAATCATTCCAATTAATTATGCATTTATTTGTAGGTACTTGCTTTTTATTTAAATTTTCCAAAGAGTTTTTTATTTTCATAGCTGTTTTTAAGTGGATTGGCAATGAATCAGAAGCTGATATACTTACAATATTATCAATATTTAAATCATTGATAATGCCTACCATTTTAGGATATGCTATATCAATAAAGACAATCATCTTTGAATTGGCATTTTCAATAAATGATTTTATTGAAGAGGCATTAGTTCTTGGATCAATCATGTTGGCAATAGCGCCAATTTTATTTAATGCGTAGAATGAATAAAATGTTTCTGGTAAAGTTGGTACACAAAAACTAACAGTATCGCCTTTTTTGATTCCTTTTTTTCTAAATGCTTTTTCTGCCTCATCTACTTTTTTAAAAAATGTTTTATATTTTATTTTGTTACCAAAATATTCTAATGCTATATTTTCCATGTTATCGCTATTAGCATTTAGTGCATACTCATATACACTTGTATTTGGCAAGTCGAAACTAAGCATTTCTTCAGGATAAAACTTTAACCAAGGTTTATCAATACTTGGATATCCTACTGGTGGTCCTTGTAATTCTCCTGTTGCTAATTTTCTTAAATAAATATTTCTTTTGTTTTCTTCTTCTTTACTTAATTCACTAAGTTTTTCTTTTATTGTTTCTTCTTTTGTCATATTCTCCCCCATAATTTAGCATTATTTGCTTATAGTTGTATTATAACATATTAAATATAAGAAAAAAAGAATAAAATTAATTATTCTCTTTCAATTTTTCTAATATTTTTAATTATTTCAGATTATTCTTTATGTGTTATGGCTTGTTCTTTATTAGAAAAAGCTTCTTAATATTTATTGTGAACCTCACTCATTATACCATCGCATCCAGCAGCTACGGCGGCTAATGACATAGAATGTATCATATAATTATTACCAGCTACATGACTTAGATCAATAAATATTGACAAATTGTATTCTTTTTTATATATGAATTGCTTGAATATCTAGAATATTTTTGGTGCTATTGTCAAATTCTCTCGCAAAGGATTACTTTTTTTCCCATAATATTCCTCTTTTAATACTATTTATCTAGTTTGTTCTCTTTATACCATTTAGCAAATTCATCTTTCGCATTGCCCCAGTATGATGATTCTTTTTCATAATCAATCTCTCTCAATTCACTCAATGTCATAGTCTCGCCATCAGGAATAAAGAATTTGTCATGCCATCTTCCTCTTGTACCTTTAGCTTCTTTAGAAATTGTTCCAGTTCCACCACCAGTAAATATTATAGGTTCTTCACCGGGCTCACAGTAAGCAAAACAATGTTCAATTCTAGCTTTTCTATTTTCTTCGTTTTTTAGCATGTCCAAAAATTTTTCAATGCCTATTTGTTTATCAAAGTAAGCATTGTATGGTCCAGGTAAGCCACCAAGGGCATCAAGATATAGACCGGTATCAGATTTTAAAACGGCATAGCCTAATTTTTCAGCGGCATATTTTGCGCTAAATCCAGCTACTTCACTACACGTTTTTGCTTGAATTTCAAGAATTTCAAAATCTGGATTTACAATTTCTATATTAAATCCATATTTTTTGCCAAAGAATTCATTGGCTTCTTCCACTTTATGTGGATTGGTTGTTAAATAAACTAATTTTTTCATTTTATCATCCTTCCTATTATTTTTATTATAACATATTATCTTATTAATTTTCGACATTTTGCATATGGAATATCATCGTCAGTCATACCCCAAGGATTTTCTAAAAATTTTTCCCAAATATCAGCATATGGTTCTTCATCAAAATGAGCTGTCAATGCATTTAAATCAAATTCTGGTAATATTTCTAATGGATTAATAGTGTTTTCTTCACCAGAATGAAAAGTATTTTTATTCCTAACTTCAAAATGCAAGTGTGGTATTCTTGAGCCACCTGAGCAACCACTCAACCCAATAATTTGTCCTTGATAAACACAATTACCTAGACTTACAAGAACTTCTCGCAAGTGAGCATAAACAAGTCTTCTGCCATATCTATCTAATATTTCAACTTTATTTCCATATCTTTCATTCCATTTAGCACTACCTGATATTATTTTCTCATCTAAACCAGCCGCTACGACTTCTCCTTCAATTGATGCACTAACTGGGGTCAATGTTCTAGCAGTAATGTCAAAGCCAGAATGAAATCTTGGTTTACCTAAAATCATATGAATTGGGCGCAATCCATAACGATCATGTTCTAAGACCATAAATTTTGGTTCTATAGGCCATTTATAATCATTCATTATTTTTGTTTTCTCCTTTTAATTAATGGTTTATCAGGCTCGATATATTTTAAAATTATATTTTCAAAATTATCTTCATTAGATTCTCGATAATAATAATCAATTAACTGATTATTATTTAAAGCTATATTCTTTAAAACGCCCAAGCCCGAATTTAATTCATCTTGAATATATACATCAAATTCTGGTTTAGTAATATTTTTTTCCTCTCTAGAAATATAGTTTTTATATAATAATTCAAATGAAGCATCAACATATAAAATATTATAATTATCAATATTTAACTCTTCAATAGTATATATAATTCCTTTCAATGATCTAAACCCTATTAGAATGCAATTATTGCATTCTGTTTTAGCAAATATTCTACCAATCTCTTGAGAAATTAATTTTGATGTTATATTTTTACCATGTTGCTTCTCAAGACTTTCGACCCACATATCTATTGTTGTGTTTGGAGAAGATTCTTTATGTAACTTTCTCATTATGGGACCGGTGTCGATCATTATTGTATCTTGAAGTTCCTTTCTATTTATAAGTTCTCTTGTTGAATAAGTTTTTCCACTGGCATGTGGACCAACTAAAAATAATACATTTTTCATTAATAAACCGCCTACTTTTTCTTAATATGTTTCTTTATATCTGTAAATTTGCTTATTCTATACATATTATTAGGCATTAAACGATCTTCATTATAAGGATTAGTCATAAGAAGGCCGATTTTTCCATTTTTAACTGCACTTAGACAGTTATTGTATGAGTCATCTATTAGATAACTAATATCCTTTTCTTTACAAAATTCTCCCTTATTCTTTATTTGAGTATATATCTCATCATAATAAATATTGTTTTCATTTAACATAGCAACAATTTTCTGTTCTAAATCAATGTATTCAGAACCTGTTTTTACAGTAATAAAATATATTTTACAATATATACTTTTGAGATAATCAATCGTTTCTTTAACGCCTTTTTTAATTTGAGAATTAAATGCTAATTCATCGCGATATAAATTCCAAAAAGCACTTGTTTCTTCTTTACTCCAATTATAGATATCTTCTGGTAAATATAGATGTTTTTCTTTCGATTTTGGATTATTAGAATGAAGTGAGTTAAATTCACTAGCTTTGTTAATCAAATTAGGCCATACATCAATAATGGTATCAGCTATATCTATTCCAATCTTTAATTCCATATAATCACCTACATTTTTATTTCGTCAAATTTTTCATATAATTCAACTAAATAATTATAAATTTTCTCATTCTTTGTAATTGCTTTTTGTGCAATTCTTTTGCAATAACCACATTTGTTACAGTTACCTGTACATTTATTATTTATAAAGAAGTCAATAAAGCCGTCTAGTTTCTTATTATCAATATATACATGTCTATCAAATTCTCTTGGTACTCCTAATCCTCTTACACGTTTTATTTCTTTATATATATCTTTTCTAGTAGTAACTCTTTGTTTCTTGTTGTTAATATCATTATGCATACATCCATGTCCTTGAATTAAATCTAGGAGATTGCCATCATATTTTCTTTCTACATATGCTTTTACTCTTTTAACTAATTCTTCAGTAGGAAAGCCTCTTTCAGTAATTTTAAAATGTTCTATACCAATATTTTCATAATATTTGATATCTTCTGGTCTAACCCAAGGTGATTTAATATATTCTTCTAAATGATTTAATTCTTGTTTTTGGCAAAAGAATAAACTCCAATCTTCATAATTGTCTTTTTCATTATTCATAGACGAAGCATGTGATAGAGCATTTGTATGAGTATGAATCATTGGACAATCTTTTAAGCAACTATTGGTCACCAATATTTCTATTTTGGCTGTTTTAAGATTATCAACCATATATTTTAAAGTATTAAAATCGCGATTAATTTTAGTGAAATCGATGCATAAGTAATCGGCTCCCAAATCTTCCCAATACTTTGCTTTAATGTAAGAATCGATACATGCGAAGGTTGATATTCTAACTGTAAAATCATTTTTAAAGTGTTTTTTTACAAACATTAAGATATATGGATTAGTAACTGTTAAAGCGTTTACTCCAATACCTTTTAAATAAGTTAAAAATTCTTTAAATTTTTGTTGCCATTCTGGATTTTGCTCATTATTAGCAGTGCAGCTACCATTAAATAAATAATTAAATTTTATGCCATTTTTTCTAGTATATTTTACATGTTCTTCAAATCTTTCTTTATCAATTTTATCTAATGTATTGTCTGGTCTACCACCACCAATAAAATCATTTTTTAATTTGCCATATATTTCATAAACAGGATAATCCTTTATTTTATCTATTAATTCATTATCAAAATTTGTTGCTAAAGATATCTTCATTTTTTTACCTCCTTTTATTTAAAATTGCAGTATTGCAGTGCATTCATTTTAATTCAGTTTATAATTATTACTAATAAATATTTTGCCATCATCATAGTAGCCTATTTCATTGCCAGTTTTTGCAAAGAATAAACATGAATATACTTTTAAATTGGCTGTTAAGACTACTGAAACTTCATCTGCATACATTTAAATTTTTTTACTATAATATATGCTATTCATCTTTATCCTCTATCAATTATGTTTTTATTATTTCTTAATATCTTAACTATCTTTTTAATAAAGATATTATTGGTATTTTTATCTTGTATCGCTATCCTAATATGTAATAAATTATTTTCATCATATACCGGAACAACCGATATATCATTTTCTTCTAAAATAGGAATTAACGTTTGATTAAAATGCGTTTTTGTCATGATTGTATTAGAATCGCTTTTAATTAATTTTATACCTTTGTCTTTTAGAGCATTTTCTATTTTTTTTCTTTCATTGACAATATTTTCAATATTTATTTTTATGTTTTTACTTGTAAATAATCTTGCAGCAATAACGCACGATATTCCTGAAAACTCATTGGTTGTTATTTTACATAGATATTTTTGTTTAAACCATTCATTACATACTAAGTATCCAATTCTTAAATTAGCTAATCCATATGCTTTAGAAAACGATCTAATGACAATTAAATTATTGGGGATTTCATCAAAATCTAATATACTTTTTTTGCTTGTAAATTCTATACCTGATTCATCAATTACGACAGGTATTTTTACTTTTTTTGTAAATTCTAATAGTGTCTTAGCATTGATATATATACCCGTAGGATTATTAGGATTACAAATATATATCATGCGTGTTTTTCTATCAATAGATTTTTTAATTTTATCTAAATCAATATTATAATTATTACAATATACTCTTTTAGTATATCCACCAAATGATGATACGCCAAATTCAGCTTGATTAAAAGTATAAAATGGTGTTACCAAATTACCTTTATTAATAAATAATATCTTAATTATATTTTGTAATAAACCATTACCACCATTGCCAACAATAATTTCTTTTTTGATGTGTAATTCTTTTTTTATCATATCTTCAAGCGCATCAATATCATCTTTAGATGGATATTTATCAATTTTTTTAATGTCTATTTCTATCGATTCATAATTAGATAAATATTTACCTGATAATGTCATATCAATTTTTTTTGATTTTATTCTAGAATAATCTGATAAGAAATCTCTTTGTGATATTAGATAATTTCTATTTTTTAAGTAGCAACGTATAGACATACCTTTCACCACTACCCACATTAGTAATATGTTCATCAACTTTTTTGACTATTTTGAAGCCACTATTTTTGATAAATTGATTTATTTGTCTTTTTGATAGTAATACCATTGGAGGTCTATCTTTAATCCTATACCTATTCTTATCATATTCTTCTAGATCATCAGTAATAATATCATTCGTAAATGTAGAAAAGATTGCTTGACCATTTTTTTCAAGTATTCGATATATTTCAGCTAAGGCATTTTTATATTCATCAATAGTAACCGAATTATGAATTACACCGATTGACAATGCTAAATAGTAAGAATTATTAGGTACTGGGATTTGATCCATATTGCATTCTATAAAATTGATTTTTTGATTTTTACCAAACATGTCTGGATATTTATCAATAGCTAGGACAGTAGCTTTTTTGTCATGAAGATACTTTGAATATCTTCCTCCACCACAGCCAATATCGATACATTTCTTACCTACAATATCAATTTTATCAATCTCATCGGTAATATATTTTGAGGGAGTTCTATTTCTAAAAGCTGCACTGACTTCTTTTTGCTGCCAATAACAATTTTTCTCTTTGGTATTTTTTATTATATATTTAGTATTACATATTGATGATGAAATAACTTTCATATTTAATCTTTTCATCAATTTAAGACATTTATCTTTCTGCTTTTTATCTTTAACAATGGTAAAGAATGCTGGTCCCACTGAAGATAATGCTAAAAATTCACAATTATTATTTTCATATAACGTTCTTAATTTGTCGCTTAGTTTCATTAAGCCGTCATAAACAAAACTGCAATTTTCATTACTTCCCATATTGAATCTATAATCAAAAACGACATTAGCTAATTCCTTTATACTGCCATTTGCTAATCCTGGTAAAGCTTTATGTAATAAATCATATGCTATCTTTTCAGAAAATTCATCACCAGTTTTTTTAAATTTCCATAAGTTTTGTTCTTCTAATTCCATCAATATTTTGGCATCTTTTTGAACAAAATCATTGGGCAAACATACTAATACTTCACCTTCATATTTCATTTTTGCTATCTTAGTAGATTTACCTGCAATAATTATTATTCCTTCTTCAGTTAAACCATTTGTAGCTCCTCCACCAATGCATTGAACTACTTTTAAATTGTCTTCATCTTTATCGCTTACTTCTTCACCATGATTTGAAGCTAAGTATTTAATTAAATCATCATCATCGATAGGACGAGAATATAATTCATTGATGGCTGCCGAGACTGCAGCAATTGTCGAGCTGCTGGAACCAAAGCCACAATGTTTAGGAATACCACTATCATCAACGATTATTTCTAATGATGGATCGATTTTGAGAGCATCACACATAAGTAAATAAGCATGTTTTACTAACACTTTTCTTTTGGTATTATTAGAAATTATTAATTTACCACCATGTTCATTTAATACTTTAATTTTTACATTTATAAATTGGTTCAAAGATATTACTACTTCTCCTGGAGTAAATACCATACTATCGTTATAGCATACTGCTGCTGGATTTATTGCCATTGCATCTAACCTACACGGATAATCAATTTCAATGTTATTATACTTCATAATTGGAGTAGTAATTTTAGTCCCATTAAAGCGATTAAAAATATATCCTGCCTTAATTATTGGAAAACTTTCTTTCATCACATTCACAACCTTTCTTTTTTTACCTAAAAAAAGAGTATCAAAAAATGTATTTATTAAATGATACTCTTTTTATTTACTATACTTTTTGAGGGTGTTAAAGTATTTCCATCGAAGATAGATGAAATTTCTAAAAAATTATTTTTCTTTTTTTTCTTTTTTGACATATTAATCACCCTACTTTATTTCTATCTGCGAGTTCTTTTTCTATAAAGATTTTCTTCGTTTTCTTTAGATAATATTTCGATGTTAATGTTTCTTTTATTCACTTCGTAAGTTGTCTTATCACCAACGTGTTTATGATAAATTGCTTGACCTAGCGGGCTATTTACAGAAACTTTTTGAATTCCATCATCAAACTTATTATCTGAAATACTAACTAATTGAATCAAACAAGTTTCTATATCATCAACATCAAAAATCATATTGATATTTATAATATCACCTAAATCTATTAATTCATTATCTCCAGTTTTTTCTATAATAACTGCCTTAGAAAGTCTTTCTTGACAATCTCTTATTTTGCCTAAAATCATTCTTTCCTGTCTATTAGCTTCCTCAAAAGCAAAGTTATCATGCCAACCATCGCCTACCGATCCAGAATAAGCTTCACCTTTTTCTAGATAGTTGTCTGCTAACTCTTGTTTTAAATTTTCTAATTCTGCTAATAACATATTATATCCTTTTTGATCTAAATATATCTTTTCACCATTTGACATTTTACACCTCATTAAATTGATAGTTTCTTGTTTATGAGGTGTATTCTAATCATTTTAATTGAGTTTGTCAATACTTTTTTATATACTATTTTTTCTTTTCTAAATAATCGACTAGTTTTTTGTATGAATCTAGACTCCAGAATTTCCATCTTTCATCATCTGGAAAACATCCAAGTGTCTTAGTTTCACCTTCTGGTATGAATACAAAATCCCAACTCCAGCCATATTTTCCACTCTTCTCTTTAGCAATGTGTCCTTTGGTAATTCCTTCAAAAACAACTGGCTCGCATCCTGGTTCACAATAGGCAATTGATTCTTTAAAATAAGCTTCTCTATCTTCAATACCCTCCATTAGTTTTAACAAGCCATCTTCTCCAATAGTATCGTCAGCATAATGTGTATATACGCCTGGAAAACCATTTAAAGCTTTTACAAATAAGCCGGAATCATTTTTTAAAACTGCTCTATTTAATTCTTGACATGCCCATTTAGCGGAATACTTGGCAACATCTGTTACATCATCTGCTTGAATTTCTGGCGTTTCCATTTTGATATTGTCTATTTCATATCCTAATGGTTCTAATATTTGTCTGGCACTATCTATTTTAGCCCAGTTACCTGTTACATAAGTTATTTTATTCATAATAACACGCTCCTTTTTTATTTTATTATTTCATATATTAATTTATCATTGTTTGTTTGTTTATCTGATATTTTAAAAATTGTATTGTCTACTGTAGTTATTTCTTTATTTGTATATAATGTCATAATTATATCACCTGCATTTATATAATCATTAATACTTTTATTAACAACAATACCAGCACTATAGTCAATTGTATCTTCTTTATTTTCTCTACCAGCTCCAAGTGACATAGATAATAGTCCTAATTTATAGGCATCAATATCGACAAGGTATCCCTCTGTCATAGATTTAATTTCATATTTACTATGTGATTTCGGTAAGGCATCAATATTGCCATGCTGTTTTTTTATTAGTTCTATAAACTTATTATAGGCATTACCATTTTCTAAGTTTTCTAATACTTTTTGTTTAGCATCTTCATATGTAGTATTTAAACCTAGTGATACCATATAACTTGATAATTCAATGCATAATTCTTTTAAGTGTCCTTCTTTGTTATTCTTTAAAACATCTATGGCTTCTTCTACTTCAAGTGAGTTACCAATGTTACTACCTAGTGGAATATCCATATTAGTTAATATACAAATAACTTCAATATTATTATAATTTCCAATGTCTATCATTATTTTTGATAGTCTTTTGGCATCATCAATGTTTTTTATTAAGGCACCACTACCAACTTTTACATCTAGAACTAATTTTTTGGCTCCCAAGGCAATTTTTTTGCTCATTATAGATGAAGCAATCAATGGAATAGATTCAACAGTTCCTGTAACATCGCGTAATGCATATATCTTCTTATCTGCTATTGCAATATTTTCAGTTTGACTAGTAATAGAAACACCAATATCATTTACTTGATCTATAAATTCTTTTTCAGTTAAGTTAACTGTAAATCCTGGAATTGATTCAAGTTTATCGATTGTGCCTCCAGTATGGCCTAGTCCACGTCCGCTCATTTTGGCTACTTTAACGCCACATGAGGCAACGATTGGCGCAATAATTAAAGTTGTTTTATCTCCAACGCCACCTGTTGAATGTTTATCGACAACATTATTACCAAGCTCGGTTAAATCTAACTTTTCTCCTGAATCAGCCATGTATTTAGTAAGTGAATATATTTCTTCATTAGTCATATCATTTAAAAGTATTGCCATAAGAAGGGATGACATTTGATAATCTTTAATGCTTCCATCTAAGTAACCATCTATTACATATTTTATTTCTTCATCAGTTAAACTTTCTTTTAATCTTTTTTTATTAATAATATTTACAATATTCATATTAACACCTTTTTATTCTTTTTTATTTATAATTAATTATCTTTATAAGTTGATTTAAATAAGTCTTTATCTTCATTATTTGTTTCTTCAATTTTTTCTATTTTTGGTAACTCATCTTTACTAGACAAACCAAAATAATCTAAAAACTCATCTGTTGTTTTATATAAGATTGGATGCCCAGGTCTATCATCTCTTCCACACTCTTTAATCAAACCCTTAGCAAGCAATCTACGCATGACATAGATAGAATCAACACCTCTTATCTCATCAACATCTAATCTTGTAATTGGTTCATTGTAGGCAATTATTGCAAGTGTTTCTAGTGCTTGATTAGATAAGGTGTTATTATTGGGATTTTCTAATAACTTCTTAAAATATTCTTTATGTTCTTCTTTAGTAGTTAGTTTAAATGAATTTCCTAAATAATTTATTCTTAACCCTCTATCTTCATCAATATAATCCTGTTTTAATGAAAGAATTAATGATTTTGCTTCTTCGCTATCGATTTCTAAAATATCTGATACCTGTTCAATGGTTAATCCAAGATCACCTTGAACATATAATAATCCTTCAATTATTCCTTTCATTATTTCACCTCAAGTTCTATAGTAATATCTTTAAAGTTAGCATCTTGTCTAATGGTTATTTCTTTTTCTTTAACCATTTCTAGTATTGATAAGAATGTTACAACAATAAAACTAGTTTCTTTTTTTTCAAATAATTCAGTAAATAAAACTTTCTTTCTTTCTTTTAAAATATTTCTAATACTTTTTTTTCTTTCCTTTATGCTATATTCTTTAGATGTAATTTTTGTTGTAATAGGTTTCTCTTTATCAATTCTTTCTAGAAATTTTTTAAAAGCATTTACTAAATCATCGACAGTAGTATCATTATTATTAATTATTTTATTATCGACATAGTTACTTATTTTTTCTGGTGATTTTACATAGATGTTTTGTCTTTCTGCTTCCATGTCTTTAAATGTACCAACCATATCTTTATATTTTTGATATTCAATTAACTTATTTATTAATTTTTCTTTAGAAACTGCCTCATCTTCTTCATCTTCATTTTCTTCTTCATTAATTGGTAATAGTGATTTTGATTTTATTTCCATAAGTTCAGCGGCCATTACCAAATAAGATGCAGCAACATTTATATTTAATTCTTCCATCTTATTGATATAATCAAGGTACTGTTTAGTTATTTCATTTATCTCAATATCTATTATATCGATATTAGATTGTTTTATTAAATGAAGAAGTAAATCAAGAGGACCTTCAAATTCATTTATTTTGATACTATAATCCATATATGAACACCTACTTTTATTATAGCAAAAATAGATATTTTAGTAAACTAAAAATCATCTAATTATTATTTAGATGATTTCTTCTTATTATATGAATAAACATGATAATTACTACGTCCAATATATGGAGTTAAACTATCCAGTAATTCATATGGATTTTCATTTTCAGAACAAGTAGCTATTTTTTCAAAATATGATAATAGTTCTCTATCTATACCAATTTTTTGTAAATATTCAAGATAATCATAAAATTCTTGAAGTGTAAAATTACTAATATTGTCACCATATAAGAAATTTAAAATTACTATGATGTAACAATATAAGTCTGTATTTTCATCTGGTACAAATGCACCGGTTATATCTGTTGAATATTTATGATAAGTTTCTTCGTAATTTCCATTTGGGCATTCTAGATTTTTTTCATATTTATATATTTCTTTTATAAATGATTTACTTGATAAATATTTGCTATTAAATATATTGTTTCCATTTATTTTACATGAATCGATATCAATTACTTTAACCGAATCATCTTTATCAACAATAAAATTACTTTCATGTAAATCATTAATATAAAAATCGGAAATACTGGTATATTCTCTTCTTAATTTCATCTTATCAAGAATCATACCTATTTGACGTAAATATTTTATTTTTCTTTCATTTGAAATATCTTTTGATCTTAAGGCAGTTGATAAATTAATGGAATCAATTAATGGCATGATAAAACCGATAATTTCACCACTGACAGTAGCAATTTTTTCTGGAAACACTATTTCTTCGATATCTAACTCTTCTTTATTATCTATAAGTGAATTAATTGTCTGTAATTTATTTCCAAATACTTTACCATTAGTTAAAAATAGTCTTTTTAATAATTTTAATTGAGTTGCCCATCTATTTTTAATTGGCAAGACATATAATGTTCCTTCAGTATTATAAACATAGTTAGGCAATTCATATGGTGTTAATGATTCAAATCTTTTTTTAGTAAGATTAATTGTTTCCATAAATTCACCTCCCCCTTTTTATTATTTGTTATGCTTTTCAATTAATATTTTTATTGGTTCTTTTTTTCTCGTTATATTAAATGAAAATTTAAAATTATTTTTCATTTTATCTTCATTAGTATTTTTATGAGTTTCTTCTCCAAAAACATTTGTAATAATTCTTTTTGAATATTCCCCTAATCCTAATTTAATCAATTGTTCTCTTAAAATAATATTCTCAATACAAGCTTTTTCGCTTGTAAAATAAAGTATTGATTTAAAGTTTGGAAATATCATTTTTAATTCTTTTAAATCAAGTGATATTCCTTTTTCTTTTAAAGCATTTATTAAAAATATATCATGTAAAATTCTTTGAGTTGATTCAGATTGTAAATTATTAAATGATAAGCTGTTATCTTTATAACTTAGTTTTCTACTGATGGCTGGTGATGCCATACTATATACTTCTTCATTGGAAAAAGTTTGTCCATATATACTATACAAATGGTCTTTGTATAGTGTAAATTGGATATCTGTTACTAAATCTACCAAAACATATAAGTGATGACGTTTCAATATTTCTAATGTTAAATATAAGCTATTTATTTCGTCGATGTTAATATCTTCTTTTGATAAGAGATATTTTTCAAATCGTGTTAATTTATTAGAATCGATATAAGGATTTTTTCCCTTTTCCATATGATCCCTCTTTCTTGGCATCATATAATAGCACAATTGTTTGTTTTTGTCAAATTTTAAAAGAAGTCTTACGACCTCTTTTGACATTTAGGACAATAGTATGTTCCTCTGGTGTTAACGACAATTTTTTCAATTTTGGTTTTACAATTTGGACATTCACTATCCTTTTTACCATGAACCAACAATTCTTGTTGAAATCTGCCGGTAATTCCATCAACAGCTGTATAAGTATGAATAGTTGTACCACCAAGTTCTATAGCCTTTGATAAAATATTTCTGGTATTTTCAATAATATCTTGTAAATTTTTGTTAGACAAATCACATCCATTAATCTCAGGATTTATTCTAGATAAAAATAATATTTCATCGGCATATATATTACCAATACCAGTGATAATTGATTGATCTAAAAGTAATGTTTTAATAGCTTTTTTCTTATTTAATTTTTCAGATAAATACTCTATATTTAAATCTTTATCCCAAGGCTCTTTACCTAGTTTAGATATAGGACTTTTTGATAATTCATCTTTTTTTACTAAGTGCATCTTGCCAAACTTTCTAGTATCGTTATATCTTAATTCTTTATTATTGTCTAGAGTAAAGATAACATGATCATGTTTAGATAGTGGTTCTGTTGGATCTTTTATAAAATATTTTCCTTCCATACGCAAGTGACTCGTTAAATAATAGTCATCTAGAATAAACATTAAGAACTTTCCTCTTCTGGTAATATCATTTATTGTTTGATTTTCAATACTACTTACAAATTCTTGTGGATTTGGGTATGCAATAATGCCATCCCATAAAACACGACATTTAATTATTTTTTTACCTTTAACTTTTTTTAATAAACCATTTTTTACCGTTTCTACTTCAGGTAGTTCAGGCATAAAATCACTTCCTTATTTTGCATCATACCAATTAGTTCCTGTTTCAATATCAACAATAAGTGGTACAGATAATTTTACAGTGTTTTCCATGATATCTTTAACTATTCGTTTTACAGTATCAAGTTCATTATTTTTTACGTTAAATATTAATTCATCGTGTACTTGAAGTAACATTGTACTTTCTAGTTTTTCTTTAGTAAATTCTTTATCTATTTCAATCATGGCTTTCTTTAATATATCAGCACTGCTTCCTTGTATTGGAGTATTTAGGGCCATACGTTCACCCATGCTTCGTTGCATATAATTAGAACTAGATAATTCTTCGATAGTACGTTTACGATTCATAATAGTTAGGACATAACCATTTTTATGAGCTTCTTCAATTTCTTTATTCATATAGTCTTTAATACCAGGATATGTTTCAAAATATGTTTCAATAAATTTTTTAGCTTCTTTAGGTGAAATACCAATATCTTCAGCTAATCCAAACGGGCTAATACCATATAAAATACCAAAGTTTACAGCTTTTGCTTGGCGACGCATATCTTTTGTTACTTCTGATTGACTTACTTTAAAGATATCCATCGCTGTTTTGGTATGTATATCCATATTATTTTTAAATGCATTTATTAGTTCTTCAACTTTTGCTAGATGAGCAAAAATACGTAGTTCTATTTGTGAATAATCAGATGATAAAATTAGAGAATTTTCTTCAGGAATAAAGGCTTTTCTAATTAATTTACCAAAGTCATTTCTAACTGGTATATTTTGTAAATTGGGTTCTATTGAAGATAATCTACCGGTTCTTGTTAGTGCTTGGGTATAAATAGTATGAATTTTACCATCATTTGATACAGCACTTAATATACCTTCAAGATATGTTGTATATAATTTATTTAATAATCTATACTCAAGAATTAGTCTAACAATGGGATATTCAATTAATTTACCTAGGACGTTAGCATCAGTAACATAACCTGTTTTATTTTTTTTAGCATGTGGTAAATGTAAATCATCGAATAAAACTTCTCCCAATTGTTTAGGACTTGAAATATTAAATTCTTTACCTGCTAAATCATATATTTTTCCACTAATATCATTTATTTGTTCTTTGATATTTGCTTTCATATCTTCAAGAATTGATTTATCAATACGAATACCATTTAGTTCCATTTTAGCAAGAACAGTTGATAAAGGTAATTCAACATTATTAAATAAATCAAGAACATTATTTTCTTTCATTTTATCTAATAGTTCATTATATGTATTATAAATAAATGATGCTTTATTTAAACTTCTTTTAATAAATTCTTCTTCACTTATATTTTCCTTTTTGTCATAGATGGGAATATTATAATTAAGACTATTAGCTAGATAAGCAATATCATCTTTAACAGAGTAATTTAATAAATATCCAGCAAGCATAGTATCCATTATACATTTTGGGACATACATATTTCTTCTTTTAAAACTTGAATATACTTTTTTATAATTATAGGTATATATTTCAACATTATTTAAAAAGTTAGTATTTATTAAGTTTTCTCCTTTAACATATAAATGAGTATTTTCATTATAAATACTAAGACCAACAATATTAGCAATATGATAGTTATCATTATCTAATTCTAGATTGATAGCAACAGGACTTGTTAATTTAATATTAGAAACATCATCAATTATTGTATAGTCAATTTGTTTTGTTTCAACAGGTTTTGTTGATTTTCTTAAAAATGAATGAAAATCTAAATCATTAAAGATATTGATTAGTTCATCTGTAACTTCGCCTGTATATTTAATATTATCAAATGATGTATCAATGGGAACTTCTCTGTAAATTGTAGCAATGTCATATGACATATAGGCATTATCTTTATCATTAACTAATTTATCATGAACTGATCCTTTAATGGTATCAATATTTTCATAGACACCATCAAGCGTACCATATTGTTGCAATAACTTAATAGCTGTTTTCTCACCTATTCCTTTAACGCCAGGAATATTATCAGATGCATCTCCCATCAAACTTTTTAAATCAATCATTCTAATTGGTTCTAATCCATATGTATCAAAGAAAACTTTCTTATTCATACGAATATAATCTTTTGGTTTTAATAATTTTACTTCGACATCATCACTAATTAGTTGAAGTAAGTCTTTATCACTGCTTATAATGGTAGCTAAAAACTCTTTATTTTCATCAACTTTTTTGGCGAATGTTCCAATAATATCATCTGCTTCATATCCTGCTAATTCAAAATATTTTATACCCATAGCATTTAGTATTTTTTTAGCAACAGGGAATTGACGTTTTAAATCATCAGGTGTTTCGTCTCTTTTTCCTTTGTAATAATCATATTTTTCATGTCTAAATGTTTTACCAATATCAAAGGCTACCATTATGTATTTAGGATTTTCTTCATCGATAATTTTATTCATCATGTTGACAAATCCATATAGGGCATTTGTTGGAAATCCTTCTTTATTTGTCATGGTACTGCCTGAATATAAGGTGGCATAAAAACTACGGAACATTAAATTGTTGCCATCTACCAAAATTACTTTTTCCATTTTATCACCTACATATATATAATAACATAAAAGTAATAATCTATAAAAGAAAAAACTCTACAAAAATGTAGAATTTATCTTATTACATATGGATTATCTATTGAGCCATCGCCACTAATTACAAACATTCTATTTTTTAGATATGCAGTTGGCCTTAAATATAATTCATGCGTTACATCTAGTGACTCAATTTTAGAACTTACTGAATATATTTTACTAATTCCTTCAGTTGTTATTTCATCAGTTTCTTCATCTTTTATTGGTTCAACATAATTAACAGACATTGTCCACTCGGATTCATTATTTTTATTTAACCAGTTATTATTTAAACAAGTTTCGTTATATGATTCAATTTCTCTATTTGTACAAGTTGATGCATTTAGATAATCGCTTAAGGACATAATATTTATCTTTGAATTAAAACTATTTCCGTAATTAGTAATATCATTTAATTTAGTTTTCATGTCAGTAATATTTTCTTGCTTAATATTAACTTCTTTTATAGAAATATCATTTTTTAATTTATATTCCTTATTTAGGTATTCATTTATATTAGATTTAGACCATTCTAATTGACTAGTACTAAAAGATGATTTAATTAAATAATCATTACGTATTATTTTTGTTAAATATTTTTGTTCTGTTTCATCATACTTTAATCCAATAATACGCCATAATTCACATGTTTTAGTATCCATTTCGTTAGAACAATTATAATAAATAAAATTATTAGGATTATCACCATAGAAATAATAATTATTATCTACTTTTCTTATTCCTGAGATACCTGATGTATATCCTTCCAATATGTCATATTCAGTTAATGAATATTCATTATTATTATTTGTTACTTTATTGATTTTATATAATTTTTTACAGTTATCACTACTAAGACAAGTATAATATTTAGTTTCACTATTTGTAATTAGATATTCTTCAATATTACTATTATTTATTGTAATAGGATTTTTTAATGTAAATAATTCATCATTATAGTCAAAAGATGAACCAATCATTACTGATTCAGTAGTTGGTATCGTTATTTCACTAGTCATGTTTTTATATGTTAAATATCCTGCTTCACTATTTTTATCTTGAGAACTTATTAATACATTATAAAGACTATTTTCACTGTTAATAGTACTTGTTATCTGTTTTTTATCGCTCGTCATGTTCAATTCACAAGCACTAGTATTTTCAGCATATGATAGTCCTAATTTTACTTTAATAGGATTTTTACTATCATTTATTAATAATATATTTACTCTATTACTAGTAACTGGGGTAATTACACCACTTGTGGTTAAAGATTCGGTTGTATTTTCATATATTTTTAAGTTTGTATTATCCTCATCATTTAGTGTTTTATACCAAACACTATAACATACATCATAATTATAATTATTATAGATATCTATATCGGTTGTTACATATGAATCACTTGGAACAGTTATTTGTTTATATTTAGTAGTACTTTCATTAAAACTTAAACTATTTGGAGTATTAATACTAAGAATATCTGAAGTTGATGCTTCATATGTAAATATAGCATATGTTGAATAAACTGATAAAGCAATTATTCCAAAGACAATTATACTTAATAAATATATTTGTTTTGCTGGTAGTTTATTCATTATAATCATCTCCTTAATTAGTTTTTAGCTTGTTTTGAATAAGCAATTATTTTGCCAGATATAACATGTCCTGCTTCACTGGCTTGATTTGTTCCATCGTCTTGCCACCAAACAATAACAGTATAGGTAGCAGTGCCATTATATTCTAAATAAACATTATCAACCAAGTTTATAGTTCCATCTTGTGGAAGATAGCCTCTAGCTAATTCATTTTTATTGCTACTATAAACGGCATACATTAGGGCATTAGGTGAAAACTCATTTTTAGTTATTTCCATATCAATTGATAATGTTTGATTAAGGCTTCCTGATGAAACAATAGAAAAATTATTACGATATACTTTATCATATGTTTCATAATAGACATTTCTAACTGGATATAAATCAGGATTTCTAACATATACACCATCAACATAGTTAATTTGTAAATATCCTGTATATAAAACTGTACCCTCTTCTTTTTGGCTTGATAAAAGTAAATAATATGCTAGTGTGGCACTAACAATCATGACTATTAACGTCAATAATAGAATAATTAATATGAAAGTTCTTTTAGGTTTGTTAGTATCCTCTATCATATTTATCACCTATTATAATAATACAATATAATGAAAAAAAAAGCAATATTTACAATTGCTTTTTTTATTAACTTAATTGTCCAGTTATCTTATCGCTGCCACCAGTAGTTTCAATATAGATATTTCCAGCGTAAGTTTTGCCTTGGTCATAATTTTGATTTGTAACTTCGTCATCTAATATGAATAGAACTACATCAAAAACATATTCATTGTTTGCTAAATTCAATGTTTTAAATGTTGAATCATTTGCGCTAACATAGCCAAATATTGGATTTGTAGCTTTTGCTTTATAGTCTCTTGCATTTGAAACTACGGTATAGCATTCGTTACCTTCAGTTTCATCACAAGATGATAATTTAGAGTATTCAAGTGGATCACCATTATCATTAAAATTTACTTTTATCCAGTCACCTGTTCTAAATGGTGCTGATGGATCAGCATCATTACCTCCTTTGACTACCCTGACAGCATAATACAAATCTCTAAATTTATTATCATCTGTTCTTAGCATCGCTCTAATTGTTGTTTGACGATCATTTTTTACCTTAAAACGAAATACACTACATACGTCATATGTACTTTCTGATTTTCCGTCTTTACATAAATTTTGTCTATCTGCATATGGTAATGAGTCTTCTGGTGTATTATACTGTGCAGTAATTTCATCTAAATTGTCTTCATATAAGGTTTTTAAAATATCAAATGTAACAGGAATTAAATTGTTTGCTTGAGCAAGTACGTTTTGTCCATCCTCATACTCAATACTAACAATAGCTGCTTGAGCTTTGACAGCATTCTCAGCACTATTAGCTGTAATTGAGAAATATGCTAGTGTTGCACCAATTAGTGCTATTATTAAAGTTGCTACAGCTACTACTCCATAAAATATATCTCTACTTTTATTATCACTCACGATATCACTCCTTCTATCTTATAAATATATAATATCATTTTATTATTTAAATTGCAAGAAATTTTATAGACAATTTACATATTTTTTAGTACAATATTTTTGGTGATTGATATGGATTGTATATTTTGTAAAATAGTTAAAGGAGTAATTCCTTCATACAAGTTATATGAGGATGATAATGTTATGGCTTTCCTTGATGTTAATCCTTATAATCCTGGGCATACGCTTATTATTCCTAAAAGTCATACCCTTGATATTAATAGTATTAGTGATGATGAATTAGGTAAAATAATGAAGGTTGCAAGAATTATAGCTAATAAACTTACTGATAAGCTTGGTTGTGATGGTTTTACATTAATTCAAAATAATGGATTTGTACAGGAAGTAAAACATTTTCATTTACATGTTATTCCTAAATATAAGAATAAATTTGAAATGGATATTGAAGATGTATATAAAAAAATTACTCAATAATTTAGAGTAATTTTTTTATTTTAGTAATAAAAATTATTATTTGAATTTAATAAAATAGCTAGTAATATAAAGACTACTAATACTATTAAATAGCCATTACCACTAGTATGTGTATGGCATTCATTATTACAAGATGACATAAAAACCTCCTTATTTTTTAATTATATCCAAGCTCCAAGTATGATTATTAATAAAATAAATAATACTAATACAATAGCAGCTGATGATGATCCACAATTTCCCATAAAACACAATCCTCCTTTTTTTATCTTTCACATTATTTTATGGAAAATATTTAAAAGTGTGAGTGTTTATATATTAATTAAATATAAAAATGTAATTTATCCCATATTTTAAAGAAAGTATTGTTTTTTTTATTTATTTTTGCTATGATATATACTGTTGATGAAAGGAGAACTACATATGGCAAAAGATGTAAAGAGCACAAAAGATGACAAAAAAAATATTAAAGAAACTAAAAAAGATAATAAAAAGGAAAAGAAATTGAAAGAAGAAGTTAAAGAAGAAGTTAAAGAAGAAGTAGTTGTTAAAGAAAAGAAAGAAAAAGTTAAGAAAGAAAGAAATCATGATAAATTCAATAATATTTTAAAGAAGATTGATGAAAAAAGATTAGCTATAATTTTATTTATCGTAGGTTTCTTAATAGCTACTCTATTATTTAGATGTATTTTATGGCCAGATAGAATTGCAACTTTAAAAGATGGTACACAACCTGTTGCTAATCTAGGTGATAAAATAATTACTGCTGATGATCTATATGAAAGTATGAAAGATTATTATTCAGTAAATGTACTACTTAATGATATTGATGATATAATCTTATCAAAGAAATATCCATCAGATGATGCGATGGAAGAACAAATTAAGAGTACAGCTGATTATTATTACTCTACTTATGAAAAGAGTTATGGTTATTCAAAAGAAGAATTTTTAAGTCAATATGGATTTAATAGTGAAAAAGATTTCTTAGAAAGTTTAAGATTAGATTATCGTAAAAATAAGTACTATGAAGATTATGCACTTACTTTAGTAACAGATACAGAAATTCAAAAATACTATGATGATGAAGTATTCGGAGATGTTGATTCTAAACATATTTTAGTAAGTACTGGTGAAGATGGACTTAGTGATGAAGAAGCAAAGAAATTAGCTAATGAAATAATTGAAAAATTAAATAAGGGAACATCTTGGGATGATGTTGTAAAAGAATACAAAGATAAAATAGTAAGTGAAGAACTTGGTTATAATGCATTTAATGCAAGTTTAGAAAGTGCTTATTTGAAAGAATGTAAAAATTTAGCAGTTGGTTCCTATAGTAAAACTCCAGTTCTTACTTCTTATGGATATCATATTGTATTTAAAATTGCTCAAAAAGATAAACCAAAATTAGAAGATGTTAAAGATGATATTAAAGATATTTTGGCCAGCCAAAAGAAGGATAAAGATAGCAATCTTTACTATAAGGCTTTAATTAAAATGCGTGAAGATGAAAAACTAGAATTTGTTGATTCTAAATTTAATGAAGCATATAAAAAATATATTAATAAATATAAATAAAAAAAGCTTTCCAATAATGGAAAGTTTTTTATTTATTTAGTTCTACATTTATTCTACTGATACTTTGATATAATCTAGAAATATCTTTTTTAGATAAATCAAGTAAACTATTATATATTTTATCTATGTTTGCTTCTTCTTCATTATAAATATCAAAATAAATGTATTTAAGTAAATATTCATCTTTTATTTTATCTATTTTTTTTAAATATTTATTTATATATTCTTTTTTTTCTTTAGTTATTCTACTTATAATATTAGTTTTTTTTATTCTATTTATTTCATATTTGATATTAATGTTTTTTATTTCATCCTTATCTTCAAGAATATCATCCGATTCTTCGAATATAAGACTGCTTTTTTTAATTACCTTTCCAGTTTCATCTATAAGAATAGCCATTACTTCGATACCACTAGTTAGTAAAAATATTTTGTTTTGTTTTAATAAGCTTTCTTTATCTATAGTTACATCATTGTTTTTAATATTTAAATAATCTTTATTGGATATTTTATATATTGGTACTCTTTTTACATTTATTATTTTATCATTTGGCTGCCATTCATAAAAATCATAATATTCTGGTTGAAAATTTAAAACAATATCATAGATATAATTCATTTATTTTATCTCCTTTTAAATATAATGATAAATTCATAATTAGTAATCCAATTAATACAAAATAACATTCTAATCTTCTTGTTATAAAATGTACATAATACGAAAAATTATACCCTATTGTCAATAGATTTAAATAAAGGATTAAGTAAATAAAACCTAATGTCATTAATCCAAAGCCAAATAAAAAGAAAAAAACACGGGTCAATTAAATCACCTATAATAGTGTATTCATAAAACCCAATGTTTATTATTCTAAATAATTTTTATTGTCTAGTTTAACATCACTAATTGATTCAAACTTTTTAGTTATTTTATCAGATGTTATATTAAGGGCATCAACATCTTTGGATACAGTTTCAATACTTCTAGATAATTTGTCCCATCTTTCTTTATATCTAGAAAACTCAATACCCAATTTAGTTAATTCATCATGTACTACTTTGGCATATTTATCGCGTTCCATATTTTTAAGTAGTACTTGAATTGTAGTAAGTGATGAAATTAATGTGGTTGGTGATGTTAACCATACATTTCTTTTATATGCATATTCAACTAAATCATTATGATAGGCATTTATTTCAGCAAATATAGCTTCAGCTGGTAAAAACATAATAGCTTGGTTAGAAGTAACGCCTGGAATAATATATTTACTACTAATGGCATCGATATGTTTTTTGACATCGATTTTAAATTGCTTTTCATATAAAGCTCTATCAGTTGCACTCTTTGTTTTATCGACCATTAAGCGATAGTTTTCTAGTGGAAACTTTGAATCGATAGCCACGGTACCAAGTGGCTCTGGAGTAAAGATAACAGCATCAGCTATTGTTGTATTGGGAAGAGTATATTGTAATCTATATACACGATCGTTTTTATCGCCAAAAACACTTGCTAAGATATGTTTTAAATTAACTTCGCCGAAGATACCTCTACTCTTTTTATCTGTTAAAATACTTTGAAGAGAAATAATGTCACTTGATAAATTATCTATTTTCTTTTGAGCTTCATCTATTTTAGATAATCGTTCTAGGACATTGGTAAATGTTTTATTGGTTTTATTAAAGTTTTCATCTAAACGTTCATTTACTTTATCATTAATAAAAATTAATCTTTTTTCTACTTTATCTTCAAGTTTATCAAAATCTTCAGTCATACTTTTAGATAAATCAGTTCTAAAACTTGATAATTCTTTAACAGTAGTAGTTTCTAAATGGCCAATTTTTTCAATCATATTATTATTACCACGAACTAGTAATATTATTACTAATATAATAACAATAACTAATAATCCTATAATTATATACTCTAACATACTATCACCTAACTATATTATAAACTATTTAAAATTATTTTTAAAGTATAAATAACCTTCTTTGACATATGAAGTGTTATATCCAAATAGATTTAATCTATCACTTATTTCTTTGCTTTGATGGCCATAATTACAATATAGATAATACTTATCATGTTTATTTAAATATACATTGTAATTTGATAATAAACTATAATATGGTATATTAAGAGCATTTGGAATATGTCCTTCATTATAACTATAGTTATCCCTTATATCAATAATAATTGGATTGCTTAGATGCATCAATTCATTTATACTTATTTCATTCATATCGTATCACCCATTATTAGTATATTCCAATAAAGTATTTGCAATAAGTTACAATAACTATATTATTTTTTGATACAAATATGCATAATCATTTTTCTTAGTTAAGCAAGCATTTTTCCATATACCATTTACATTAGACTTATATTATGTTTCTACGGTAATTGTGCAATCAGTTGCACAAATTCATGATTATCTTTATATTCTTCATAAAAAAAGAAAAGATTGCTCTTTTCTTTATAATTATATTATTCTTCATCACTAAAGAAATCATCAAAGAAATTATCATCGTCAGTGTTATCAACATATACATTATTATTATTTTGTGATGAATTATTAGTATTTACAGTTTGATTATTATTTACTGGTTGTTCTGGAATAATACTTCTTTGGTTGTTCATGACAACAGGTTCTTTATTATCTGGTTCGTCATCAATAATAACTGGGCTTGGTATAGTTGATTCTCTTGGGTGTTCTGTAAATTTGGCTTCAGTTACTTTTGATTTACGTTCTTCCTCTTCTTTTTCTTTTCTTTCTTCTTCTTCTAATTCAGCTATTTTAGCATCAATTCTCTTAACTAAATCATCAACATTTAATCCGCCTTCATCATTAGCTGGTTCTCTACGTGGTGCCATAAATGGATTATTCATAGCAAATGGATTAGCTCCAAATAATGGATTCATTCCTCCCATCATTGGATTTGGTGCCATACCACCTTCGTTATTTCCTTCCATCATTTCTTCCATTTTTTTCTTTTTCATTTCTTTAACAAATTCTCTAATATCAAATAATTCAATTGGTTTTTTCTCTCTTGTTGGATAATCAGCTTTGGGATATTTTTTACCCCAGTCCATTTTGAAATTTGGTACTAGTTTTGTTTTAAATGGCATGGTTCTAAGTCTTAGTGAAATAGTTTCAAATTGTTGTAATCTTTGTAAATCACTAACAGTAACAAGTGGAGTTGAAGCTGTTTTATCTTTTTCTTTAGATTTCTTTTCACCACATAATTTACTTAATTCTTCAAGAGCTTGCAATTCACTACTTATTAAGTACATAATATTACAGTTACCTTTTATTGTTTCTGCATTTTCTTTACCATATACCTGTGTTAATTGGGCATAGTTCTGTATGATAAATGTAAATCTTATCAATCTTGAACGTGCTGCTGTAACCATGGTTGTAACATCTTTAAGTGGTGGCATATTAGCAAACTCATCTAGAATAAAGTTTGTTCTATGTGGCAATTTTCCACCAGATTCTTGAGCTACATCAATTAATGTTTCATAAACTTGTTTAATAAAGATTGTTGCTAATGGATGTAATGTTTTCTTTTCATCTTGAACAATCATGAAGACAGCTGTTTTTTGTCTTCCTATTTCTTTCATATCAAAATCACTATAACTTAACATTTCTGATAAATTATCACGTGATGAAAATAGTTTTATTTTTTGTTTAAAAGTTGATAATACACCTTGCTTTGTATCTTCAGCTGAGAAAACTGTTCCTGATGCATTTACATATGCTGGACGAGCTGGATCTTTAGCATTGAAGTATTCTTTTATATAGTTATTGTTAGGTCCACCAAATCTTTCTTCACCTAAGCTTGACATAAGATTTATGCTATTTAAGTTAATTTGTTCTTCAGTTGCATCTTCGAAAAGTCCTAATGCTAAACCTGTAAAATAGTCTGCTGCAGATTTTTCCCAGAAAGGATCAGCATTACCATTTTTTTCTTCATATAATATATTTAATGCTAAGTCATCTAATAATTCAATAGCTTTATCTGTATTACCTTCTTTATATAATTTATAAGGTAAGCCCATGGGATTCCAACCATTACCATTTTGAGGATTACGGAAATTTAACAATACTATATTGTATCCTCTTTCTTTAAGCATTTTACCAGTTGTTTCATAGATTTCACCTTTAGGGTCAGTAATAATCATAGATTCGCCATGTTTAGCTAATGAATATACCATTGGGAAAACGACGATTTGAGTTTTACCACTACCAGTAGAACCTACGACAATATTATGAGCTTCGCCATTATCCACCCATAAATGTTTTCCATCATTTATTACGGCAAGACCAGCAGCATCTGCTTTATAAGCTTTTGGATCAACCTTAACTAATTGTTTTTTTACTTCACTTTTTTTTGCCCATCTGGAATATCCATCATTCTTTTTAGCACCAAAACTAAAGCCAAAGCCTGATTCTCTATCAAAGAAATAAGAACTAACAGCTGTAAATATACCTAATAAGGCAAGAAAAAATAGAACAAAAGTAGCTGTTATAAATCCTGATGTAAATCCTTTAAATGGATTTAATCCATAAAACTCTCCATAATTTGCTAGATAGTTTACATTTACTACGACAACAGAACATGCAAGTAATAAAAATATAGCAAAAATTACAAATATTAATACATCTTTTGGTTCTGCTTTAAATTTCATTTTATACACCTCTTTAATCATTTTAAATTATATCACATTAGTTATAAACTTACAAGAAAAAAGAGCATGATTATTATCAATCAATACTCTCATTATCTCTAGTTATTATTTTATATGCTATATATCCAATTATAAATAATAATAGTAATATACCCGCTAGAATAAATGATGAATAATCTCGTTTTGATTCATTCTGATTATCATCATTTTTTTGTGTAATCTCTTCATTATTTTTCTTTTTAAATTTAATATCAAGTGTTCCATCATCACCTCTATTAAAATTCCAAGTATAACTATTATTGTTTTTGGTATGATAATTACTATCTACTATTTCATATCCCTCTAAATTAATTGTTACCGAAATATTATCTATATTTTTATTATTATTGAATATTTTCAAGTTATTTGCAGTTATATAATATGCTTTATCTTTACTATTGTAACCTGTTGAATAATATTTATATGCTGTATCTAGTATTCTAGATCTTGAATAATCATCTATATCAAAGTTAGCAACATATTTAGCTGTATATGTTCCATTACTTTCGTTTATTGTTTTTTTATAATATGTATTACCTTCAAGTTTTTCTGATGGTGCATAGTATAAAAATTCTTGATCTTTGAATATTGGATATTCGTCATTAAAAGACGAATAAATTGATTCATTTGTATATATGCCATTTTCTTGTTGCGTTAGAATCATTGTTTCAATTATTTCATCATTATCAATTTTCAATTCATAGTTAACACTACATCCTGTAAGAAATAAAATCATAAATATCAATAATATTATTCTTTTTTTCATTTTTTAATCTCCATATAAGTCATTTAAATTATTGCATACATATGCTGAGTCTCCGAAGGATTTATATGAAAGCTTTACGCCACCATATCCTGTTTGAAAATCACTACCAGTTGACTCTGCAATAATATAACGCTTTGAATCTTCATCAATAGCTACGACTACAACAATGTGTCCTTTACTTATTAGCATACCTCCTGGTTTACATACTGCATAATCACTATTTAAAGATTCACCACTTGTACCAGTTCTTATTGTTTCGATACTTGCATTCTGCATACCATTTTTTAATGCCCAATTAGCAAAACCACTGCAATCGAAAGAATTCCATTTATAATCATTTACACAGTGATCATGTTTTCCATATAGTTTAACGTACGATTGACATATGTCTTCCATCCAATTAGGATCTGCTTGCATTCCCCAATCTGATCTAGCACCTAAACTATTATATTTTCCACCCCATTGATAATTAAACTTATATCCCATTTCCGCAACTGAACCGATTAAAGTCATTGCGGCAGTAACAGTACCTGCTCTTGTACCAACTCCTGCGGATTCAATAGATGATTTCAATTTTTCATTAAATTCATTAATATCTGTTCCTTTTTTTGATAAAAGTTCTTGAAATGATATATCATCTACAAAAAAGGATAAATCTTTATATAATTCATCATCTGGATCAATTGGATAATTTCCTGAATAACTTAGTCCTCGATAAATTGACTTTATTTCAGCTTCATTATTAAGATAATAATCTATTATTTGTTTCCAATCATATCCTTCGATAACTTCTAAATATGCTGAGCCATTTTGACTCATTCCATATCCGTGATTATTAGGACATGCTGTCCCTGCTTCAGCTTTATTTATATATGTTTCTAATGAATTTGATGGAACAGAACTTTTCAATGTTTGAATTTTATCTTTCTCTATACTTTGAAAATTTATACCTCCGGCGTCGAGTGAGCCATATTTTATATAATAATAACTGTCACTATAGTTTTTACTATTATCTTCTTGTTCGGCTTGTTCAGATGTATATACACATGATGCATCATAATGACCAGCTAAAGAACCATTATGTAATAATATTAATCCTTTTGTTTCTTCACTGGCTTTTGTATAGGAATCTTCAACTTGTGAAATATCACCATCAAAATATGCTTGTGCTACGTTATCCGCTTCGTAATAGCATTCTTCTTCGTCATCGCCAACTTTCTCTCCATTGGCAATTACAAATGTTCTTGCTGCTACAGCAATTGCTTTTAGTGATCCTTCTGGAAATCCTGGAACTTCTTTTTTTATTACTCTAGCTGTATATTCATCTATTCCCATTAAGTAAGAACCATATTTTACCTTTTTACATGCACCACTATAATATTCATAGCCGTTTAGCCCTGAATATGATCCCATACCCATGGAAGAGTCATCACCATCAATTAATATTGTTACAAATATTAAGAAAAATGCAAAAAGTAGAATAATAAATAATATTCCGCCAATTGCTATTTTTACTTGTAATGGCATTTTAAGGGTTACATCTTTTACGGTATCTATTACAAGAGGCTTTACACTATCTTTTGCTGCTTCACCTGTACCAGTATCATTTTCTTCTTCTTGGTTACTTCCAATTTGATTTGTTAAATTTTTTCTATTATTATTGCTATGGGGTTTATTATTATTACTTGGAGTATTTGTATTTTTGGCATTATTATGATTATTATTTCTTGGTGATTGAGAATTATTGTTTCCGCCTCCTAAAGCTCCAAGTGCTTGACCTGCTTTATCTATCATTCCACTGTCATCAAGTTTTTGAGCATCTTTTCCAAATTTACCGTGAGATAATTTGTCTGCTGCTTCCCCAACTTTTCCAAGTTTTCTCTCTTCATTTTGAGCAATTTTACCAATAATTGGAGCACTTCTTACTTGTTCATATTTTCCACCAGTTAAATAATCAGCAGCGGCTCTTCCAGCGAATTGTCCAGCTTTATTAGCCGATGCACGTCTTCTTTCTTGTTCTGTTGGTCCCTCTATTGTCTCAACTTGATCTTCATTATTATCCATAATATCACCTACTTATGTTAATAGACGGTAATTATTAAATATCTATGTTATAGACCGCCACCAGAACCAAATGATTCTAATTCTTGTTCTGTTAAAGTTACATCGATTTGCATACGTCTATTACCGCATACAAATAATGCTTCTCCTTGATTATATCTTTTTATATTCTCTTTTTCATTATCATTTAAATCTATTAGTAATGCTAAATCTTCAGCAGCTTGTTTACGTAAACCCATTACTAAATAATATGATGCATTATCAAATATAGCTTTGCCATGCATTATCATGTTATTAGCTACGAAGTCTGATGGTTGTTGCGTAATAATAATTGTACCTGTATTATATTTTCTAGCTCTACGTTGAACTTGGGCTAAGAATTCGGCGCCTAATTCATTTTGGCTACTTAACAATACATGAGCTTCATCAACTGATAATACGGTATTTTTATTTGGATTTAAGCATAGGCTCCATGCATATTTTAGGACATTAAATAATAGAGCATTTCTAATATTAACATCAGAATTCATTACTTCTTTGATATTAAATACTAAATATTCATTATTTACATCTATTGTTGTATGACCATTAAAATAATATTGTAATTCTTTAACTAATGGTCTTAATTTTAATTCTAGTCTTTCTAGAACATCTCTTTCATGAGTTTTCTCAGTCATAGACGTTAGTTTACTTGTAACAGTAATATAGACATCTTGCATAATTGGAAAATCCTTAGATGTATAATGAGAGAAATCAGTATTATAAGCTATACCAAACCTAGCATATGTCTCAAGAACTAATTCACCAAATAATGTTAATACATCTTCTTCAATGCTTGGTGAATAATATTTCATAAAGGCTTTTAATGTTTGAAGAGTTGTTGTTAGGATTGTATAGCCTAATCCTTGATTACGTACTTCATCTTCATCACTATCCATAACTATTTCAAGCGGATTTATCATACCATATTGTCCACCTTTACCAAGGTCAACTACTTCACCACCATAGTTTTTGGTCATTTCGGTAATTTCACCTTCAGGGTCTACTGCCACAATCTGGTATCCATTTCTAATATGACTACGTAGTATTAATTTAGCAGCAGTTGATTTACCACTACCACTAGCACCTAGTATAATCATATTGGCATTATTACGATTGTTTTCTTTCTTTATTTGATATAAGAATTGATTAAATAAGACAACACCACCAGAAAATTCAACACCAAGTAATGTTGATAATCCTTCATCTTTTAAACTATCAAAAATGAATGGATACATTGCAGCAATTGTAGGTGATGGCATAATTGTACCTATTCTATCTTCAATTACTTGTTTACCAAATATTGGTAACATTGATTTTAATACTCTTTCTTGTTCAAACATAAGTTGAATAGCAGTTAAGTTCATACCATCTAAATATGTTCTTAAATTCATTTTTCTATTTTCTAACTCGTCTTTAGTATCAGCTGTAATCATAATATGTAATTGAAAGTCAAAGCTACGAGATTGAGATTGAGTATATTGTTGAATAAATGATTCAAGAGATTCCATATCTTGTCTTAATCTTTCAAGAACAGTATTATCTCTTTCTGTTTGATATCTTTGCCTTAATTCAACTAATTCTTTATTTAACATTTTATGTAATGTAGTTGAAGGTACTGGAATGTGTTTTATAACAACTTTTAGGCCTGAAATACTTGTTAAATCTGATAAAAAGCCTTCATCAATAATTCTAGGATATGATACAACTGTCATAATAGTTGCATATTTACCACTTATCATAAATTCTTTAACTGGTGTAAAATCTAATCCTTTTGGAGCTAATTGTGATTTTATATTCATTGTGGTAACACCGCCTTACCTTCGGTAGTCATTCCACCGTTTAAGAAACTTTCTAAAATAACTCTTAAATCAGTATTTGATGTTTGAACAGAATCCAAACCGGCATTCGATAAACTCATCATAAGATTTCTTAATCTTTTTTGAATAAGATCAGGATTCTTTTCTTTGAATAAAATATAGAAGTCAGTATCTGTAACATTATCTCTTACAAAACTGTTAGCTTTTTCAATATCTTGACTAATTAATTTTTTTATTACTGGATTTTGTTCTTGATTATATTGAATTTGCAGAGTTGCTAAATAGTCTGATATATCAACAGGTCTATCAGCTGAAATAAACCAAAATTCAAAATCAATCGTATCATAAAACAATCTTAATTGTGAAATAATATTATTTCTTAAATTAGAGTCTAATATAAAGATATTTCTTGGTTTAATCTTAACACCAGTAACTTTAAATTTATTGTCTAACTCAATCATTCCGTTTGCAATATTCCTAACTGGCAACCAGTCTTCAGTATATCTGCTATTTATTTTCTTTTTCGTACTCATATTTCATACACCAACCTCTCCATATATATTTTTTTCTACGATTATAAAAATCTAATATACTTTGTATAACACATAGTGTATTGTGATAATTTGGTATTCTCATAACTAATACCCAACTAACAAGAAGTGGTATAAGAGAGATAATTGTTGCCCATATTCCCCATGTTGCTGTAATCATTAGTGCAATAAATGATGTAACTGTTCCAACAACAGCAATTATTAAGTCAGGGGATTTTCGCATAAATCCCCCAACTAGTGTTGCACTCTTCGTATTTGCTGGTACCAAATATCCATTATTATTCATAAAGTATCACACTCCTAATATTCAATATTTTATTTTCCTCCACCACTTGATGTAAAGTCATTAGCAGCTTTTTGTGCAGCTGTTTCATTGCTTGTTTGTAATGCTCTTTGTTTTTCTTCTTCAGCAGCTTTAGCACGTTTCTTAGCATTGCTTGCACTCTTAGCAGCATTGTTAATTTTATCAAACATATCCCATGTCTCTGTAGGGTCATCTGAAACAACATTTCCTGACATAAATGCGCTAATATAATCTGGATCATCATCATTTACCTTAGGAGGTAAAGCTCCTATTACGGTATCAACCATATCTGGTTCTTCTCTTAGTAGTCTCATACGTTCTAACGCATCCCATATTTTTTCAACCAACGCACCATCATGTCCTTTAGCTTTAATTTTTGCAAGTTTTTGTTCTGGCGTTAAACCAGCTAAACTATTATCATTAAAGTCTCTTAATACAGCCACTAAGTTTTCTCTTGAAGCATTCTTTTCAACCTGCGTTTTGGCTGTTATTGCTCTTTGTTCAGCACGTGATGCTTCTTCTTTGGCTTCGAACAATTTAGTTTCTTCTTGACTAGCTAATTCTGCATTTTTCTTTCTTGCAGCATTAGACACTATTTCATTATATCTACTTTGTTCTTCAGTAGATAAACTATTTGGATCTGTTTTTCCTTTACTAATAATTCTTGCATCAGTTAATTCTTCACGTTTTTCAGCAATAAAATCGTCGTATCTTTTTTGCTCATTGACTGCATGTGAATGAGCATCTGTTTCGGCTTGATCATATCTCTTTACGACATCAGCCAATGTTTTTTCTCCAGCTTGAAGTCTTACATATTCATCGCTTCCATCAGCATTTTTTAGTCCAGTTTTGATATATGTAGTTCCATCATCGTGTGTCTTAACTAATGTTTTTGTTTCTCTTACTTTACTTTTAGATCTATCATCTGCAGCATCTACAGTTGATGTAAAATTATCAGCAAGGGTAGCTTGGGCACCAAATTTCTTGATTTTTGGTTCCATTGTCCTACTTTCCATCATAGTTCTTTCATATGCAGTAGGTATTCCATAACTTTTTTCAACTTGTTGAACAGTTCTATCTACCCATCCTGTTCCACCCTCATCATAATATTTTTGAGTAGCTCTAACATCAGCTATATCATTTTTCACACCTTGTTGAACGTTCTTTCTAATGTCTTCAAGTTTTGTCGATTTACCGCCTTGTAACATTGTTTTAGCAGTTCCACCGACAGCAGATACTATAACACCTGCGGCTCCTTGATAGTGATGGTTTCTATCTTCAAGAACTTGTTCACGTGTTCTATCACGATTTTGCAATAGTTGTTGCTCTACTTGGTCAAAATTTGTTCCAGCGGCAATTTTACTTCCTAGTTCTTGACCAATTGCTGCTTTTCTTTCTTTTGTTTTTTCTTGTACTTTATTTAAGTCATCTTGTGCCGCTTTTGCTCTTCTTTCTGCTTCATGCATATTGGCACTAGTTATTGCAATACTATTAGCGTCACCTGACCTTAGAGCTTCAGCATGTTCTAGTCTTGCTGAACTTAATCTATCTTGCTCAAATTTTAGTCTTGCTTTTGCAGGTAGTTCAGCCATTTCTGCTGCTCTTTTATCTCTTTTTGCAGCTGCAATCATATTACTATTTCTCATTGCATTTGTTGCTGAAATTAATCTCTTATATTCATCTGAACCCTTTAATTTAGCCATTTCTGCTTTAGCTTTCTCTGTCTCGCCTTTTTTTAACATTTCTTTAATACTATTTGTTTTTTCTTGCCATTTTTGACTAGCTTCTGAATATTCTTTTGCTGCACCTTTATCTTTTGCAAAATTACTATATTGTCTATTTGCTCTTCGCATTTCTCTACGATGTTCAGCATCTTTTTTTCTTTCTTCGCGTCCCTCTTTGGTAAAAATTGAATGTCTGCCATTGGCTTTGTTAGTAGCATAGGCATGAGCAGCTCTTCTTACTAGTGCTCCGCCAAGTTTTGTTCCACCATAAGCCATACCTAATGCTCTAGCTGCAAGAGGTGCAACACGTTCGCCAGCTTTTAGGCCAAAGTTTCCACCAGCAACACCCATCTTAGGGAATAATTCTCCAAGTAATTTTGGTGCTTTTTGTGCAAATAATAGAAGTCCCATAATTAAAATTACAAATAATAGTTTATTATCTGTGTCAGCATTGCCATAATTTATTAGGCCATCTTGACCTATACGTGCTTTACTTATGATATGTGCTAATAGTAAAACAAAATACATTATTGCTAATCTTATAAAAACATCTAAGTATGTTACTATACATTGTTGTACCCATTTGTTAAACATACTATCTTTTTTAGGAACTAAATAGCTCATTATTGGTATTGGAGCTATTATTTCTAAGTATGCTAATTGGAATATGCGGGTTGCCAAGTCGATTGTATATAGTGCTAAAATATACATGATAAAAACACCAACAGCAACAGCCATTAATCCATCAAATGTTATTAATGGTATTTTTTCCCCAGATTGGCCATCAGGATCTGTTTTTGCTGCTCCCAAGCCAAAACCTAAATTTGGTATTTCTCCGTTTGCTACGAGTTTATTTATATTCCAGGCAACAACCCTTTTACATGGCATATTACCTTTAGTACATTTTTCATTTCCAGGATCGCCAGTATCTCCCCAATAATCAGCATCATAATAATAAAACTGATTTAACATTATCGCAGAAAAACTATTTCCAATATTATTTCCATCAATTCCAGAATTACCAATAATAATTTTTGAAATAGCTTCACTTTTTATTATTGAATGTTGAAGACTCCATGCTAAATCAAATAATTTTGGTACAAATGCAATTAATAGAACTACTGCTACTACCTTATAGCCAATTTTACCTACACCTTTTTCTTTATCTGTCATGTTATCAGGCTGTACAACATATTTAATAAATTCAAATATTATATAGAAAGTCATAACTATAGTTAAGACTACAGTTATTCTTCTAAAAATTGCTTGAACATTAAAATTTAATCTAATGCCAGAAACATCAATAAATAATTGAAATAATTTTGCTATTAATTTATATAAAAATGTACATAAAGAAGCATACAATGTTCTAAGTGCTTTATCTACATTTCCAAGTTCTTCCAATAAAAATAACATAAAATCACTCCTTTTCTTATAAAAAGTCTTTACATTGATCCCCTAAATTTTTTGCCAGTTCATCAATTAAGTTCATTATTACATCAACAATTAAAGGTACCAAAAATACTATTACGCATGCTATTATTCTTTTTATAAATCTTTTCTGATTTTTCTTCATTTCATCTTCATTACCTGATATTACTGCTTTTCCGAAGTCTACGATACCTAAAGTTATTACTATCGCAATAACCGCAATTCTAGCAATTGACAACGCTGAATGGATCATATATGCAAGACTTGGTGGTTCATTATTTGAACCATCATCATCAATTTCGCCAAAAATTTTGCACGATAAATCACTATTATCAGGATTAATATTTATAATTAATTTCGATGTGTCACCATATAAATAGTTTTGAAAAGCATCTTCATCAAAATTTGGTTGATATGTACCCATGTGTGTGTTTATTTTATTTGTAATAGCATTATCTGTAGTGTTATTAAGTGATAGTGTACCATTAGGTATACCTGACGGATAGCCATAAACAATTCCGTTTGAACTAGCATATAAACGGTCAATTGCTCCAAGAGGATTTGGGTCTACAATGTCTACGATATATTCTGGGCATCCATTTCCTGTATATTCATTAACTGTATAACTGGTTGTTGTCGTTGGAAAGGCATATGTTGTAACAAACAAAGTGCTTTGCTTGTTATAATTGTTTATTGAAATTGTTTGTGGATTTTCATAATAATTTTCACCAACTGCATATAACTTAGCAGTTACTGTCGAGCCATCACTACTAATGGTTACAATCGCGCTGGTTCCACCAGTGTAATAACATGTAGTATCGGCATATATCAATTTAACATTAAAAAAACTAAAAACAGTTAATAAAATAAACAGTTTTATAACATTTCCATGCTTCATACTAATTCTTCTTCCGTTTGATATAAAATTTCATGCATATATTATAACATAAAAAAACGGAAAAAGAAATAACTTTTTTCGTTTTTAATGCTTCACGCTTAAGTTTTTAATATTATGTTTTTTTATTATTTATATTATGCTATAAAAAGTCTTTGCATTGATCACCTAAATTATTTGCCAACTCATCAATTAAGTTCATTATTATATCAACAATCATTGGTACTAAAAATACTATTACGCATGCTATTATTCTTTTTATAAATCTTTTCTGATTTTTCTTCATTTCATCTTCATTACCTGATATTACTGCTTTTCCGAAGTCTACGATACCTAAAGTTATTACTATAGCAATGACTACAATTCTAGCAATTGATAAAGCCGAATGAATCATATATGCAAGGCTTGGTGGTTCATTATTTGAACCTGCATGATTCACGTCACCAAAAATATCACAAGACAGTTTACTATCATCAGGATTAATATTTATAATTAAATTCGATATATCTCCACCATTAATAGCTTCTAGATATTGTTCTTCATTCCAATCGCTTCTATAAGTTCCATAGTATACGTGGCAACTATGCATAAAATCAGCATCTAGCTCAGAACACCAGCTTTTTACATCTTGTTGAGTATTAGCATATACAAAATATTCAGTTGTTATGTCTTTAATTTTAACAACGATAATCTCGTTAGGACACGTGTTACCATTATATGGATCTAGTTTATACCATTGATCTGGAGGAAAAAAGCTAGACTTTCCCCAGTTCGATATTTTTTTTCCCTCTATGTTTATAAATTCAAAGCCTGTTCTATCAATATATACTTTGCTATCTTCTGGTTTATTCTTTTTATATTTTATTTTAATATAGGCTCCTGTTTCTGCTCCGTCGTAGTAGCATGTAGTACCAGTATTCGTTTTATCAGCAGCAGATCCTGTGCCTGATTCTACATAAAGATATGGGCCAATGTTGCCACTTGATGTCCATATTGATGCCTGTCTATAACGTCCTTGTTCTGAAAATGGAGTATCTTTGTTAGGCCTAAATTTAGCACGTGTTTTCTCTTCTAAATATATTATATACCAGCCTTCATCATTATTTTCATAAGCCATGCCATATTCATTATACAGATTCCACGAGCCATCATCATTTTGTTCTAGTCTAACTTCTCTGGTTCCATCTTGAGTCCTGTAAATATAAAAATCGGCATGGATTACACTCATTTTTATAAAACATAATGATACTGCTAGTAGTGTATACAACAATACTTTATTTAATTTCATATATTACCTCTTTCATTTTTATTATATTGTGAATTAATTATATCATAAAAAAAAAGAAAAAGAAATATCTTTTTCTATTTATTGTGTTTCTTCTCCGCTGGTATTATATTCATTCTGATTTTGGCTGTTGGCAGAATCTGGATTAGCCCAGCAATCCCAAGCAGTTGTAGCTTTTCCTGATGGATCATCATCCGCTCCGTTAGCGTTGGATAGCAATCCAATTGCTACATTTACTATCCATGGCACTAGGAAGACTACTAAAGCATACACTACTCTTTTAATTGCTAATTTTTGGGCTGATTTTATTTCATCTTCTTTTCCAGCCATAACAGCTTTCCCTAAGTCTAATATTAATAATACTATTAATACAACTATTATTGCTGCTTGAATTAGTGGAATAACTCCATTTTTTAAAAGTTTTACTAATGGCGCTAAGCCATTACAATTATCTAAAAACATATTATTTTCTTCCCTTCATATCTTTAATATTTATTAATTAGTTATTCGGATTATATCCATTTTTAGTTGTTTTTGCCCAACAATCAAATGCTGTATTTGCATCTGTGTCTGCTCTTTCAATTTCTTTTTCAACATCAGTTGATGCGGTGGTACTCTTGGCACTCGATAATACGCCAATAGCTACATTTACTATCCATGGTACTAAGAATACTACCAAGGCATATACTACTCTTTTAATTGCTAATTTTTGTGCTGACTTTATTTCATCTTCTTTTCCAGCCATTACTGCTTTTCCTAAGTCTAGTATTAATAATACTATTAATAC
>ERZ842401.76-NODE-76-length-120317-cov-11.019125_pt1 | contig 120317 bp, 103 predicted proteins | sample MGYA00521270_ERZ842401 | MGnify/ENA primary metagenome ERZ842401 (study PRJEB31892, sample SAMEA3878208) | bioreactor metagenome | biome: Moose rumen | place: Sweden | collected 2011-10 | study: EMG produced TPA metagenomics assembly of the PRJEB12797 data set... | reverse complement strand
GTCGCCTTTCCCGAAGTAATCGACGATATCCTTGAATATCCTGTGCTCTATTTCTCCTGTATCTTTGTGAAGGACCATCAGACGGCAGGCGTCTCTCCAGAATGTTACGGGTTTTCCGTCAACCTCGAAAATGGGGTCCTGAGCGATCCTCTCCTGGGGAAGATCGAATGCGAATTGTGAAAGTTTCATAGTAATAATAATACGTCTGCCACCGGAAAAAAGTTTCAAAGGGATAAGCCTATATGTCCTTCCGGATCCTGAGTTCCTTGGGATACAGATTATTGCATCGCTTCCCAAGATTTTTCCCGGGGCCCAGGGGGAAACCCCTGTAGCACAGGGTCACCATCCCGAGGGGCGCTTCAGGGATCGCTATCGCATCCCCGTGGAGATAACGCCGTGCCGTTTCAAGGTCAAGCTCCACCATCGGCCATCCCGTTCCCGCAGGAAATCCCGTCCCCGCAGGATATTCCGCCCGAATGCTCCCCATTTCAGCAGTTCCGTTTCCATTTTTCCGGAGGACGGCAACGTACTGACCCTCACCGGGAGCGATGCCGGGGAGCATCAGATACCCGCAATCTGTCCGGACCAGGCAGTAGTAGGGAAGATGTGGCGTCACCGCCGAGGCCCCGAGGACCTCCGAGGCCCATTTTACGTTTCCGTCATTTTCAAACCTGTTGAAAGTGCAGGTGGAATAAACCATTATTCCGCCGGGGCGAAGCGCGGGCCAAACTTCCTCGAGTATTCTCCGCTGCCTTTTTACGCAGAACTCGACATTCTCCGGGGACCATTGCTCCACGGCCTTGGATTCCTTCCGGAACATCCCTTCACCGGAGCAGGGGACATCCGCGACGATGACGTCATAGCTCTCTCCGCTCCGCCCGTAAACGGAGGGGTCCAGCGACGTTACTCCAACCCGGGGATCACCCCAGACCCTGACATTGGAGCGGAGTACGTTGAAGCGGGAGCGTATGGGCTCATTTGCCGTGAGGGAAAAGTCGTCTCCGGCGAGCGCGCGGAGCGATGACGCGAGGTCCGTCGTCTTTCCTCCCGGAGCCGCACAAAGGTCCAGGACCTTCGAAAAGCCCTCAGGCGGCAGGGCACGGCGGAAAACCTCCCCGACCATCATCGCAGAGGAATCCTGGACATAGTAGCAGCCGGCATGAAACAGCGGGTCCATAGTGAAGACCGGACGCTCCTTCAGAAAATAACCGAACGGACTCCAAGGCACAGCCGAAGCTCCGTCGAACGGACATTCCCGAAGTTTCGACGGGTTCATCCGGATAGAAACGGACGGGGACTCGGAAAGGGCCTGAACGGCCTTTTCCGCATTGCCCTTGCCCACGGAATCCTCGAGGTAGGATATGAACTCCGGACTAAACACCGGAGCCGCCTCCGAAGCGGGAAGGGTCGAACTGGGAAGGGTCGAAGCCCTCCGGCATCTTGCCGTGGGATGCGTCGACAAGGGTATCCACAATCTTGTCAAGAGCGTCTTTGACCTTTCCTCCCAGCATCATCTTCATCATAAGGTTCAGTTCCGCTTCAACTTTGATGTGGAAGTCCGTGCCATAGGCGTTGTCGCCGGAGCCGGGGTCGAAATAGAGGACGATATGGAAGGCAAGGGGTGCGCCCCAGTCCACGAGTTCAATCCTTGAGTAGGGGACCCTTTCGTGGACCTTTACGCCTATGTTGAAGCCTTGGATGGACGCGGTTATGGTGTCAAAATCAGCCTGGACGTCGTTCCTGCGGTCTGCGGGAAGCATACTGACGAAGTTACGCATGTCCGTAAAAGACATATAAAGCTGATACGGGGGAGTCGAAACTTGTCCGTGTTTGCTTTCAAATTCAGTCATAAAACAGTATCTTTGTAAGATGTTGCAGCAGTGCAAAGATAACAAACAGTTTTGATACTCCAATGCACAGGATATACTTCGAAAAGCGTTTGATAGTAATCTGCCCGGTGGATGATGAGTCCCTCGGGGATCCAAACTCAGTTGAATTCCATATCGGGGAGAAACTGGACATCCACTCCCTCGTGGGGATGTTCGAGGTCCAGGATACCCTCTCGAAGATCTACATCCCTTCGGAGGACACGGACAGGACGTACCGGAGGATATGCCAGGAGTTCCGTGAAGTGAACGCCGCGGGAGGCCTTGTCTCAAACCGAAGGGGCGATTTCCTCCTGATTTCACGTAACGGCCTCTGGGACCTCCCGAAAGGCCATCAGGAAGACGGAGAGGATATCGAAATCACCGCCCTTCGCGAAGTCCGGGAAGAAACCGGAGTAGACGAGCTGGAACTCCGCCGCCTTATATGCATCACGGACCACTGCTACATCCGTAACGGAATATGGCATCTGAAGCATACCTGGTGGTATGATATGCTGTATACGAACCCTACAAACCTTACCCCTCAGAAAGAGGAGGACATAACAAAGGCGGCCTGGGTCGCAAAATCAAGCCTCCCTCCCTTCCTCAAGAATACCTACCCCTCCATAATAGAAGTGTTCCGCGAAGCAAGGATATAGTTTAACAACATCACAATATGAAAAAGAAAATTGCAATTCTTATGTCACTGCTTTCATTTGCCGCCTGTGGCCCGAAGGGCGCTCCCGCCCTTGACCTTACGGACCTGGATACGTCCGTCAGCCCCAAGGTGGACTTTTACCAGTACTCGACCGGCGGATGGCAGGCCAAGAACCCCCTCAGGCCCGAATTCTCCCGTTACGGCAGCTTCGATGCCCTAAGGGAACAGGCCCAGAAGAACCTGAACGAAATGTTCGAGAGTATGGCAACCCTCGAGGCAGAGCGCGGCAGTGTGGAGCAGAAGATCTCCGACCTCTACAAGATGGCCCTTGATTCCACGACCAGGAACAAGCTTGGAGCGGAGCCCATCCAGCCTTATATCGCTGAAATCCAGGCCGTCGGCTCGAGAGACGAACTCGCCGCCCTGCTGGGCCGGATGGCCCTTGTCCAGGAAGGCGGCTTCTTGGGCTTCGGTGTCGAGGCTGACCTTGCAAACAGTGATATGCAGGTCCTCTACCTCAGCGAAGGCGGAATCGGCATGGGCGACCGTGACTACTACCTCCTTGACAAGAACAAGGAACTCAAGGAAGGATACAAGGTATTCCTTGCAAAGGTGCTTGACCTTGCCGGTATTGAGGATTCCGAAAAGCTTGTGAAGCAGGACATGCTCGTCGAGGATGCTCTTGCCCGCGCTTTCTGGACACGTGAACAGAACCGCGACATGGCGGCAATCTATAACCCGATGTCATCAGCCGCGATTGAGGCCGCCTTCCCCGGAATCCGTTTCGGAAAAATCTGCAAAGCTGCCGGTGTGGAGCCTCAGGAGACCGTCATCGTCCTCCAGCCCTCTTACTTCAAGGCTCTTTCGGATATTATTGAAAAGACGGACCTCGAGACGTTGAAGGCATACCTTCTGTGCCAGTTCGTTTCCGGACAGGCAGGCGCCCTGAGCGATGATTTCTATACGGCGAGCTGGGAGTTCTTCTCCCATCAGATGGCCGGCGCCGAGGAGCAGCAGCCCCGCTGGAAGCGCGCAATGAGCGTTCCTAACGGCATACTCGGAGAGGCAGTCGGAGAGATGTACGTCAGCCGTTACTTCCCGGAGAGTTCCAAGCAGAAGATGGTCGCCCTCGTGGAGAATCTCCGTACCGCCCTTGGAGAACATATTGACGGGCTCGAGTGGATGTCGGACGAGACCAAGGCCCGCGCCCGCGAGAAGCTTGCCGCCTTTACCGTGAAGATAGGATATCCTGACAAGTGGAAGGATTACAGCTCGCTTGAGATCAATCCGGAAAAGACCTATTATGAGAATCTCCGGAGCGCCAGCGCCTGGTATGTCAAGGACAACATCGACAAGCTTGGAAAGCCTACCGACAAGACAGAATGGGGCATGACTCCCCAGACGGTAAACGCATACTACAATCCTACGACAAACGAGATTTGCTTCCCTGCGGCAATCCTTCAGAAGCCTTTCTTCGATCCCAATGCTGACGATCCGGTGAACTACGGCGGAATCGGTGTCGTTATCGGCCACGAAATGTCCCACGGCTTTGACGACCAGGGTTCTATGTTCGACGGAGGCGGTAATATGGTGAACTGGTGGACGGAAGAGGACAAGGCCAAGTTCGATGCCCTCGGGGACAAGCTTGTCGCCCAGTTCGATGCAGTCGAAATCCTCCCAGGCGTCAAGGCTAACGGCCGCTATACCCTCGGAGAGAACATCGGTGACCACGGCGGTCTTTCCATCGCTTACACCGCAATGGAGAACGCAGTCGCCGGCAAGAAGGATCCGATGATTGACGGCTTCACCCGCGCCCAGCGCTTCTACCTGAGCTATGGCGCCATTTGGGCCCAGAACATTACGGACCAGGAGAAGGCGCGCCTTACCAATATGGATGTCCATTCCCTTGCCGAGAACCGCGTCAACGTATCCGTAAGGAACTTCCAGACCTTCTTCGACGCATTCGACATCCACGAGGGCGACCCCATGTTCCGCCCCGAGGAGGAGCGCGTCCATATCTGGTAACGTGAATTGAAAGTCTCGAGGTTCATATCCGGAAGACTGACTTTCCAGGGAAACGTCGCGGCGGCTGCGGTCGCCGTGAGTTTCCTTGTCATTATCGTCGCCCTGGGGGTCTCGTCGGGCTTCCGCCACGCGATACGTGACGGGATAGCGGACATCGCGGGCGATATCACCGTCGAACCCATCTCCGAGGGATATGGGCCCATCCCGTCATCCCTTCCGTCCCGGGACGCGATTCTCGCCGTACCGGGAGTCGAGGGAATGGAGCCGGTTGTGGTCCGCTCCGCAGTTGTCCGGAGCGGAGATACTATCCACGGCGTCACCGTGAAGGGAGTCGCCGCCCCGGGTGACAGTTCCCTGACGGTGCGTATTCCTTTGCGCCTTAGCGAAATAACAGGCCTTGGGGCAGGGGATTCGATGGTCACTTATTTTATCGGCGAAAAGGTCCAGGTACGCCGCTTCCGGATTGTCGGAATTTACGACGATATCGTGAGGATGGACGACAATCTCATCGTCTATGCCCCCATCGGGGATATGCAGCGGCTGGAAGGATGGGCCTCCGACGAGGCATCGGCCATCGAAATAAAGGTTTCGCCCGAGTCGAGGGGCCGGGCGACGCTGGAGAATATCTCCTCGACTGTTGGGACAATCCTTATGCTTAGCGGTAACGAGGAGGAAGAAGGCCTCTATGCAGTGCCTTCCACAAGGCGGTACGGGCCCGTATATGACTGGCTGGACCTCGTGGACTTCAACGTCCTCGTGATTCTTATACTGATGACGATTGTCGCCGGATTCAATATGATTTCGGGACTTCTGATTATGCTTTTCCGCAGCATTCCGACAATCGGCATCCTGAAGACGATGGGAATGGACAACCGCGGCGTCTCGAAGGTGTTTACACGTGTTGCGGCTTCCGTCGTATTGAAAGGGATGATAGTTGGAAATGTCCTTGGGATCGCCTTCTGCATTATCCAGGGCAGTACCCACCTTCTGAAACTCGATCCAGCGAACTACTTCGTTTCCTACGTTCCGGTCCATCTGGACATCCCGATGATAATCCTTGCCGATATCCTCGCCTTCGGGGTCATTATGTTGCTGGAACTGCTTCCTACGCTGATGATTTCCTCTGTGGACCCGGCGAAGACGGTCAAGGCTGACTGAGGCCGGACCCCTTCGGGGTTTGAAGTGTCCTCAAAAATGCTTATTTTTGCGGGATTATGAAAAATTTCTGGTCGGAAATAGCGGTCCCCGCCACGATTCTCGCCCTGACACTGGCCCAGACGGTCGGTGTCGAGACGTCCCGTGCCGTGAGGACGATGCATATTATCGGCCAGGGCATTGAAGTCGCTGATACCGTGAGGACTGAGGCTGATTCACTCGTCGCTGATACCCTGAGTAGGGACTCTCTCCAGACAGATACGGTAAAGCGTGATTCGACAGGTGGATGGGACGACGACTTTGACTTTTTCGGGGAAGAAGCGGCGGAGGATACCGTCCCGAAGGTCTTCGCGAGAGACACGATGAAGGTCCCGGACAGCCTTAAACTGACTGATCCGTTCCTTTATGAGTGGTACGTCGCAGTCAAGGACTCCTTTACCCACAGGCTTGTCGTCGACTCCCTCAAGGCGGAAGGCGACAGCCTGATATGGCCAAGGGTTGATTCCCTCTATCTGGCTGATTCAACCGCAGCGGCTCAGGAGCGTTTCCGGATATGGTACGCAGGCCTTACAAAGGCAGAGAGAAAACGTTACGATTACGAGCAGAAGCTGCCCGCCATCCTTCATCGGCAGGATTCCATATTCCATATCAAGGACAGCATCAAGGCCCGCCGTGACTCCATCAGGCAGAATACTCCCCGAATTCTGGACTCAGGATATATTCCTGACAGCCTCCAGTACAAGAGGCTGATAGCGTGGACTCACGATCCCGCATTCAACCGGATCGAGACCTTCCAATGGGATACCACTGCGGATTATCACTTCAACGACTTCCCTTATATGAAAAAGGACGTCGGAGGAAGTTTCCTCGGTATGCCCGGCTCCCCGGTACAGACATATAACTTTTTCCTCAGGGATGATGTCCCGAGCGTCAGCTATTTTGCCCCTTACGAGAGCTGGACTTATGCTCCTTCGACAATCCCGATGTTCAACACGAAGACTCCCTACACGGAACTCTCCTATTATGGAAATCTTCTCAATTCCAGCACGAAGAGCTCCGACGACTTCCGTATTTTCACTACCCAGAACATCCTTCCGTCCCTTAACATAGCCCTTGAGATAAAGCGTCACGGCGGCGCCGGAACCCTCAAAAACGACAAGCAGGACAACAAGACGATGTATGCCGTCGCGAACTGGCTTGGAAAGAGATATCTGGCCCACGGAGGCATAATCCACAACAAGGTCTCCCGGACGGAAAACGGCGGTATCATAGACAACTACTGGATCCGGGATACGACGGTAGATGTCAGGGAAATCGACGTAGCCCTGTCCGGAGCGACGAACAAGTACAAGAAAACTACCCTTTTCTTCGACCAGAGTTACCGGATACCCCTTTCCGACGTGAAGGATTTCCTTCACCGCAAGGACACTACCTATACACCATCGGAAACGGATGATACGGACGAGCTTACTACCTTCATCGGCTCTTCGACGGATTGGTCCGTATATACGAAAAAATATGTCGACGCCGTATCGGCATCGACCCCCGCCGGCGATGATTTCTATCACGGAGTCTACTATCTGAACCCTACAAAGAGCGCAGACTCGCTCCGTTCCTCCATCTTCGACAACAAGATATTCCTAAGGGTCCAGCCCTGGCATCAGGACGCGATCGTTTCCAAGATAGAAGGCGGTATTGGGGACAAGCTTGAGAACTACTACCTCCTCCGTCCTTCGGACTATCTTTACAAGCAGAAGGGTACGGTATGGAACTCAGCATATCTGTATGCGGGAGCGGAAGGAATGATTCACCGCTATGTGAACTGGGACGCCCTCGGTGAATACACTTTCGCCGGCGCGCGCGTCAACGACTTCTCCATCAAGGCTAATGCAAGGCTGAGCTTCTACCCGTTCCGCCGCCACAAGGACAGCCCGGTGACGGTAATCGGCCGTTTTAGCACGGACCTCAAGGAGCCGGGGTTCTACGAGCAGCATTTCTACTCGAACCACTACAAATGGGAGAACGACTTTTCCAAGGTATCCACCACAAAGGTCGAAGGCGGGATAAGCATTCCCCGCTGGGGCTTCTCCCTCAGTGCCGGATATGCCCTTCTGTCGGGGAACATCTATTATGACACCCTTGGGATAATCCGTCAGAATGTTGATCCGATGAGCGTCATTTCCGCTACCCTGAAGCAGAATTTCGCCTTTGCGGGCGACCTTATCCACCTCGACCACAAGGCCCTGCTGCAGTTCAGCTCTAACGAAGCCGTCTTGCCGCTTCCCACGGTCGCCCTCAATTTCAAGTACTACCTCCAGTTCTTCCTGGGCTTCAACGATGCGATGAAGATGCAGCTAGGTGTCAATGCCCATTACAATACCGCCTGGTATGCCCCCGGGTATAATCCCGTTGCCGGCGTATTCGTTAACCAGACGGAGGAAAAATACGGTAATGACCCCCGTTTCGACATATTCGCGAACATCCAGTGGAAGAAGGTATGCCTGTTCGTTAAATTTGAAAATGCCGGAAAGGGATGGCCTATGGAGCGCCACGACTATTTCAGCGCCCATCATTACATTCATCCTCCGTCCGTGGTGAAGGTAGGGATTACCTGGCCGTTCTATCCTTCCCTCGGTGGAGACAAGACACTTTCTGACCGTGCCGGTTCCGCTATGGGCGGGGGCTCTGGCGCCGGAGGCAGCGCCCTTGGCGGCCTCAAGGGTGCGGCATCCGGTATTGGAGGCGGCAGGCGATGAGGAATTCTGTCCTTATCGGCCTCCCGCTTGCGGCAGTCCTGTCGCTTCCGTGCGTGTCCGTCCTTCCGGAAAAAGACTCTGTTTCAGACACGAAGATAGTCTGTGTGATGGACATTCCGGAAGGCGCGGAATCCCGCGTCCACGAAATGATGCTGACGCGCTTTGCCTCAATCTACGGGCTTGAATCTGAAATAATATACGAAGCGGATGAAGCCGCTCTTGACACGGCCTCTCTCATCGTAAGCCGTGCGGCCCTTGACAGTATTCCCTCATTTGCGGAAATCGCCTTCGAAGACAGTTCCCGCTGGATTCTCCTCCAGGAGGACCACGCTCTTTTGAGGGAACTGGGTACGTGGACCGGCAGTCTTATGGAATCCGGGCATTTCCGCCGCCTTAAGAGAAACTACATTAAGGGAAAGACGGTATCCCTTACGGAAATCAGCCCGTACGACGATATCATCAAGGAAGTGGCGGCCCATTACGGATGGGACTGGAGGCTTCTTGCGGCCGTTATTTATCACGAATCCCGCTTCACGAACGAAGCGTCCTCAGTAAAGGGAGCGACCGGGCTGATGCAAATCATTTCCGCCCGCTACAGCGCGGAAACTCTGCTGGACCCGGAGGAGAATCTCCGCATAGGCACGAGGTACCTTACCCGTCTGAGGAATATTTTCAGCCCGTATGCCGCAGACTCGACCGAAGTGATAAAATTCGCCCTGGGGGCTTACAATGCCGGTGAGGGCAAGATCCTCCGCTGCATTCAGACTGTGGAGTCGGAAGGTCTGGATTCAGGCCGGTGGGACAATATCTCCCCGCTTACAAAACGCCAGACACGTGTTTACGTGTCCGGCATTATGGAAACTTACGGGGATTATTTGATGATGTACGCTCAGTAGGGGCGGAACGCGAGGCACGCATCGTGCCCGCCGAATCCGAGAGAATCTGAAATACCTATCGTAAGGTCGCTCCGGACGGCCGTGTTTGGAGTATAGTCAAGGTCACACTCCGGGTCCGGGGTATCCAGATGGATAGTCGGAGGTATGATACCGTTACGGAGAGCCAGAACCGTCGCGATAGCCTCAGCCGCACCGGCGGCGCCGAACATATGTCCAGTCATCGACTTGATGGAGCTGATATGGGCCTTGTATGCGAAATCGCCGAGGGCGACTTTGTATGCAAGGGTTTCAGCGACGTCGTTAAGGTGAGTGCCTGTACCGTGGGCATTGATGTAGAGATTGTCCTTTGAAGGGTCGAATCCGGCCTCTTCGAGGGCGAGGCGTATGCAGGCGGCCTGAGTCGTTCCGTCAGGACGTGGCGCGGTAGCGTGATATGCGTCGCAGGTATTGCCATAACCCACAATTTCACCGTAGATTGTCGCACCGCGTGAAACGGCGTGGTCCATATCTTCGATAATCAGCGCTCCTGCTCCGTCGCCCATCACGAAACCGCGGCGGTTTGCGTTGAAGGGGAGGGAGGCGTACTCCGGATCATCCGAAAGGGACAGCGCCTTGGCGTTAGCGAAGCCCGCGATTCCCATAGGGAGCGTAGCGTGTTCGCATCCCCCTGCGATAATCGCATCAGCATAGCCGTGTCGGATAGCCCTGAAGGCTTCCCCGATACAGTGGGAGGAGGTTGCGCAGGCTGTCACGATATCGAGACAGGGGCCTTGCGCGTGGAATTTAATGGCGATATGTCCAGCGGCGATATTCGATATCATCGTGGGGATGAAAAGCGGTGAAATCCACTTTCCGGAGGGGTCCTCGATCATTTTCCGGGTCTCGCGGAACTGAGTTGCGAAGCCGCCGATTCCGGAGCCTACGTAAACGCCGAAACGAAGCGGGTCTATATTCGCGCCTTCACCCTCCGAAACGAGTCCGGAATCGCGCACAGCCTGCCAGGCGGCGGCAACGCCGTAGAGGGTAAACATATCCTGCTTGCGGATGAAGGGCTTGTCCATCCCGAAATCCTCAGGGTTGAAGTCCTTGACCCTTCCCGCTATCTTCACGGGAAGGTCCGCATCTGCGTATTCCTGTACAAAACCAATCCCGCAGACTCCGTCGACGAGATTATTCCAAAACGTAGTGACGTCATTCCCGATGGAGGAAATGACGCCCATTCCTGTGATTGCTACTCTTCTTGTCATTATTTTCGAAGTTCCTTCGCCCCGAGGAGTTCACGGGTGCGAAGCGGATAGTTGGTAGTAATGCAGTCAACTCCTACGTCAATCATAGACTGGATATCTTCCGCGCGGTCGACGGTCCAGGCATTGACGCTCATTCCAAGTTCGTGTGCCCTTGCAACCCACTCGGGGTGCTCCGTGAATACGGAGAAATAATAGTCCATTCCGTTGATTCCGTCAGCGATAAGGGTGTCAGGATCCTTGTCTCCGGAGAGGTACTGGATGGTGAATCCGGGAGCGAGGCCTGCAAGGTGCTTGCAAATCTCATAGCTGAAGGAGATGAAGATAACCCTTGAGGGGTCAAAGAGATTGTGCCTTTTAAGGGCGTCTACGGCGAGGTCAGCGAGAAGGTTGCCGCGCTCTGTGGTCTTCTGATACTTCAGTTCGCAGACGAGGACGCATTTGTCCTTTTCGCCCTGAGAGAGGTATTCGTCGAGGGTTGAGGGGCGTTCGCCGTCGGAAAGCTTCATTTTCTCGAATTCGGACCAGGGGTTGTCCCAGATAAGGAGGCCTTCACGGGTTTCGTCGTGATTGACCATCATTACGTCGTCAGCGGTAAGCTGTACGTCGAATTCTGAGCCCCAGACGTCGATTGCCTGGGCCGCTTTCAGGGATTCGATGGAGTTCTGGGCTCCGTTTGCTTCGCCGGAGAGCCAGTATCCGCGGTGGGCGGTGATTGCGATCTTATGCTCGGGAGCGCCCTTAGGAGCATTGTTGCAGGAGGAAAGAAGTGCTGCGAAAAGGGCTGCAGCGGCAAGGATTCTCTTCATAAGGTTTATGCTTTATTACTTTGTGCAAATATAACTCTTTTCACCAAAAGGGCAAAAAACAAATAAAGCCGCAAAAAACAGAAAAACATTTGTGAGTCCATCGTCCATTCGTGGATTTGTATTGCCGGGACCGTTACATTTGCGGGAAAGACACTATAGACTATGACAATACTGCAGATGAACAGCGAAGACCGCCCAAGGGAGAAAATGCTCGATAAGGGAGCCAAGGCGCTGACGGCGAAGGAACTGCTTGCGATCCTGATTGGCAGCGGGTCCATCCGCCGCAGCGCGCTGGAGCTTGCCGGAGACATCCTCGACGAGGTGGACGGGAGGATATCGATGCTTTCGGGGCGGAGCGTTGACTCGCTTATGCGCTTTTACGGGATAGGGAAGGCGAAGGCGATAACGATAGCGGCTGCGATGGAACTTGGACGAAGAGCCCTTTCGGAGGAGAGCATCCCCCGGAAGATTCCCGTACAGCAGCCGGAGCAGATATACAGGATAATGCTCCCGGAAGTGAGGAACATCGACCACGAACAGTGCTGGGTGCTGTACCTGAACAGGTCGAATTACCTGATTTCAAAGGAGATGATAACCCGCGGCGGCTCTGACTCAACCCTTTTCGACATCAAGTACATTGTCAAGAAAGTGATAGAGAAACAGGCCGCTTCCGTCATCCTGGTCCATAACCATCCTTCCGGGAATCCCGTCCCGGGAAAGTCGGACATCCAGGCTACGAAGGCGCTGAAAAAGGCCCTGGACACGTTTAATGTGTCCCTTCTTGACCATATTGTGATAGCGGAGAGTTCGTTTTTCTCCTTCCACGACGAGAAGACCTACAGCTTCGGACCGTAGGCGAGGTCTCCCGCGTCCCCGAGTCCGGGGACGATGTAACTATGGGAAGTAAGCTCCTCGTCCACGGCGGCAAGCCATAGGGTTACGTCATCTCCCAGCTTTGTGGAGAGATAATCTACACCGTAGCTGCTTGCGATAGGACTGAAGATATGGGTATGGACCGGAGTCCCTCCTTCCTCGATAAGGGTACGGCGGACGATTTCGATCGAGGAGCCGCTCGCTATCATCGCATCGGTGATGACGAGGATCTTGCCCTCTATCGAAGGACAGTTGCAATAATCCGTCCGTATTTCGAAATAATCCCCTTTTCCGTACTTCCGGTATGCGGCGACAAAGGCGGTTTCCGCCTTGTCGAAGAAGTTCAGGAGGCCTTGCTGGATAGGAAGTCCGGCGCGGAGGACGGTAGAGATGACCAGCTTGCTGTCCGGCGTCCGGACCGTCGCGGTCCCGAGCGGTGTCTTAACCTCCTTTTCCGAATAATCAAGTGTTTTGGACAGCTCATAAGCGAATATTTCGCCAACCCTTTCAAGGTTCCGGCGGAATCTCATGCTGTCCTTCTGGACCTTAGAGTCGCGGAGTTCGGCGACAAAGGAGCCAAGGACGGAATTGTCCTTTCCAAGATTCTTTACGATCATACCCTTTTTATTATTGATGTTACCTGAGTCTTGAACCGGTCATAGGCGGCGCGGGAGAGGGCTTCGCGGTCGTCCGGATGGGCTACGGAGATAAGCAGCCGTGCCCTTTCCTGGAGAGCCTTGCCGTAGAGATTTACGGCGCCCCACTCCGTTACGACCCACTGGACGTCCGCCCTCGGGGTTACGACGCCGGCTCCGGGCTTAAGCACCGGAACAATCTTCGGGGCGCCTTTAGCGGTCCTCGAAGCCATCGCTATTATGGCCTTCCCGCCGCAGGAGAGCTTAGCTCCCCGCACAAAGTCCATCTGTCCTCCGGTCCCGGAGTAAATCCTTTCGCCGATCGAATCAGCACAAACCTGTCCGGTAAGGTCTATCTCAGTCGCGGAGTTGATGGACACCACATTGTCGTTCCTGGAGATAATGTATGGGTCATTCGTATATGCGATGTCCTTCATCAGGACGGCCGGGTTGCGGTCGATGAAATCGTAAACGCGGCGGGAGCCAAGGAGGAACGACGCTACGACCTTTCCCCTGTCGATCTGCTTCCTTGCGCCGTTTATGATGCCCTTTTCAATCAGGTCCAGGATTCCGTCAGCGAACATTTCCGTGTGGAGACCGAGGTCCCTGTGACCCGTAAGCGCCCCCGCGACGGCGTTAGGGAGAGAGCCTATGCCCATTTGGATGCAGGCTCCGTCCGGAACCAGCTCCGCGCAGCGGCGCCCTATCATCGCATCCACCTCCGAAGGAGCGACGTAATCCTTCGTAAAAAGGGGAGTGTCGTCGCTTACGAGATAATCGAAATCATCCAGCTTCACGGTATCGCCGTATGCGAACGGAACGTTCGGGTTGACGACGCCGATTCTCACCCTCGCAACTTCCAGCGCGGCTATCGAGCAGTCCACAGACGTCCCCAGGGAGACATTCCCCTCCTTGTCCGGAGGGGAGATCTGGACCATCGCGACATCGCAGCGGAGCGCTCCGGAGCGGTACATCGCCTGGGATTCGGAAAGATGGGCCGGAAGATAGTCCGCGTAGCCGGCGTTGACGTACGGACGCAGGTTCGCTCCCACGAAGAATCCTTCGTCGAAGAACTTGCCTTTATACTCCGGGCTGCCGTAGGGCGCGGGGCCCTCGGTATGGAAGTGATGGAAGTGAAGGTCAGTAACTTCCCCGCGGTCCGCCCGCTTCGAAAGGGCGCGGATAAGGCAGTGGGGAACGCTGGCTATACTGCTCAGATGTATGTGATCCGAACTGCGTACCGCCGAGACGGCTTCCTCTGCTGAAACGAACTTTGCCATTTGCGATTCCAAATATAGCGATTTTTACGTAATTTTGCGTCTATGCATTCAAAGGAAGAAAAACTCGAGGCCTTTTCGCGGCTTCTTGACATTATGGACACCCTCCGAGAGAAATGCCCGTGGAATGCGGCGCAGACTTTCGAGTCCATCCGCCCGCTTACCGAAGAAGAAGTCTATGAACTGTCCGATTCCATCATCGAGGGTAATCGTGAAGCGACAGCGAAGGAGATAGGCGACCTTCTGTACCATATGGTGTTCTATGCCCGCATCGGCGAGGAGGAAGGAGCATTCGATATCGCTGATTCCATAAACAGGGTATGCGACAAGATGGTCTTCCGCCATCCCCACGTTTTCGGGCCCGGGGCGGGGAAGGAGACCTCCGCGAAGGAGATTGCGGACACGTGGGAACTGGTCAAGGCGAAGGAAAAGGACGGCAACAAACGCGTGATGGACGGAATCCCGAGGACGATGCCGGCGCTCCTGAAAGCCCTTTCGATGCAGGAGAAGGCGCGGGGATGCGGATTCGACTGGGAAAAGAAGGAAGATGTCTGGGACAAGGTCCGCGAGGAATACGAGGAGGTCGCGGAGGCTGACGAGGCCCATCTGGAAGAAGAGTTCGGAGACCTCCTTTTCGCCGTCATCAACGCAGCGAGGCTTTACGGTGTCGATCCCGAAACCGCCCTGAACCGGAGTTCGGAGAAGTTCCGCCGCCGTTTCACCTGGCTCGAGGAGCAGACGATAAGGAAAGGCCGCAGCCTCCGGGACCTTACACTGCCCGAGATGGACGCAATCTGGGACGAGGCCAAGAGCCTTGGAATGTAATAACGTTTTTTTTCGTATCTTTGCAACCCTAACTGAAAAGGTATGGCAGACAACAATACCCTGCTGGAGAAAGTCTTAAGCCTTCAGGACAAGTATGCAAAGCTGGAAAGCCAGCTCGCAGACCCTGAAGTGATAGCTGATATGAAAAGATTTGTCCAGCTGAACAAGGACTACAAGGAACTCCAGCCCATTATCAAGGCCGGTCTGGAATACAAGAGGATGCTCGAGGAGTACGCCTCCGCGAAGGACATTCTCCTGAACGAGAAGGACGAAGACCTGAGGGAAATGGCCCGTGAGGAGATTTCAGAGATTGAGCCCAAACTCCCTGAGATGGAACAGAACATCAAGCTTCTGCTGATTCCGGCTGATCCTGACGACAGCAAGAACGCGATGGTGGAAATCCGCGGCGGAACCGGCGGCGACGAGGCCGCTATCTTTGCCGGAGACCTCTTCCGTATGTATCAGCACTTTGCGGAGAGAAGGGGATGGAAGCTCGAAGTTTCCGACCAGGCTCCCGGTACGGCCGGCGGTTTCAAGCAGATCGTTTTCAAACTCTCCAGCACCCAGGACGGCGTGTACGGCGTTATGAAATACGAATCCGGCGTCCATCGTGTCCAGAGAGTCCCTCAGACGGAGACCCAGGGCCGTATCCAGACATCTGCCGCATCGGTTGCCGTATTCCCGGAAGCCGGCGAATTCGATATCGAGCTGAATCCCGCCGATATCCGTAAGGACCTCTTCTGCGCATCCGGTCCCGGCGGCCAGGGCGTCAACACAACCTATTCTGCCGTACGTCTTACCCACATCCCTACCGGAATCGTCGTCCAGTGCCAGGAAGAGCGTTCCCAGCTGAAGAACCTTGACCGCGCGATGGAGGAGCTTCGCAGCCGTGTGTACAATATGGAACACCAGAAGTACCTTGACAGCATTGCCGCAAAGCGCAAGACTATGGTCTCCACCGGCGACCGTTCCGCTAAGATCCGGACCTACAACTACCCTCAGGGTCGTGTAACGGACCACCGTATCGGTTGGTCGATGTATAATCTGCCCGTGTTTATGGACGGCGACATCCAGGAGTGCATAGACCAGCTCCAGATCGCTGAAAATGCGGAGCGCCTCAAAGAAGCAGGAGACTGATGAGAAACCCCAGTGAACTGAACGCTCTCGGGAACAAGGTTCCCTACAGCGAGAATTACGCGCCGGAGGTTCTTGAGACCTTCGAAAACCAGCATCAGGACAATGATTACTGGGTACGTTTCAATTGTCCTGAATTCACGACACTCTGCCCTATTACCGGCCAGCCTGACTTCGCGGAGATCCGTATCAGCTACGTCCCGGATGTCAAGATGGTGGAGTCAAAGTCCCTGAAACTCTACCTTTTCAGCTTCCGGAGCCACGGTGATTTCCACGAGGACTGTGTCAATACGATTATGAAGGATCTCATCCGTCTGATGGATCCGAAGTACATAGAAGTGACCGGATTCTTCACTCCCCGCGGAGGAATCTCAATCTATCCTTACGCAAATTACGGCCGTCCCGGTACGAAGTGGGAGGAACTTGCCCGTGAGCGCTTCGCCGCCCACGACGAGTAAACCTTTACTTAGATTTCGAATGACTCTATCTCCCTGATGATATTCTCAAGGAGAGCGTTTTTCGTGTTATACAGGTCGTCGGAGATGTCAACCTTGAAGTAGTGGGGGTTGATAAGTCTCCTTTCAGCAGGGGAGAAGCGCATCAGGTTGTCCTTGTAGAAGGCTTTTTTCTCGAGGAGAGTGTGGGCGGGGGCGACGCGGACCCCGTCCTTTATGACCTGGAGCTGCAACTGGCGGGCGGAATAGGCTCCGGCCTCGAAGGTTCGGCTCTTGTAGCGGTCATACTCGTCCCGGACCGTGATTTCCTCTCCGCGGCGGATCGCCGTGTCGAGGGTATCCCCGCGAAGGCAGGTGACATCCACCTTGTGGAGCCCGTCGCTGTCAATCCTCCAGGTTACCTGGAATCCCGGATTGATGAGCTTTATCCTGTCCTCGGAGCGCTTGATGACGGGGGTGTCGTCAATCTGGACCAGCTTGTAGACGTTTCCGAAGCAAGGGGCGGCCTTCGATGTCGCAATCGCATCACCGACGCCGTAGGAGTCGATTTTCGCCCCCTGGCGCTCGAGGTCCGTGATCAGATACTCGTCGAGGGAATTCGTCGCGAAAATCTTGCATCCGGTAAAGCCGTATGAATCCAGCGCTTTTCGGACTTCTACCGAAAGGTACGCGAGGTCTCCGCTGTCCAGACGGATTCCGTATCCTCCCGGATAGTCATTGTCGATGCCGCAGTCGCGGAATGCCCGTATGGCATTCTTGACACCGCACCGGAGAGTGTCGTAGGTGTCGATCAGAAGGATGATGTTTTCCCCGCGATGCGTCTTGATATAGTCGCAGAATGCGCGGTATTCCCCTTCGACCGTGCTCCCGTATGCGGTTACGAAGCTATGGGCCATCGTTCCGGTGGAGGGAACGTTGTTAAAGGCTCCTGTAAGGATGTTGGAGGAACTGGCGCAACCGGCGATCTGTGCGGCTTTGCCGCCGTAGACGGCGGCCCAGGGACCGTGGGCCCGGCGGGAGCCGAATTCGGAGACGGGATGGTCCGTGGCGCGGCATACCCTCGATGCCTTGGTCGCGACGGCCATCTGGTGGTTGAGGATGCAGAGCATCGGGGTCTCGAGTATCTGGGCCTCGATCATAGGGGCTACGACGGTAACGACGGGCTGGTTCGGGAATACGATCTCGCCCTCCCTCATAGCATAGACGGTGCCGGAAAAGCGTAGCGAGGAGAGGTAGCCGCGAAGTTTCCGGTATTCCTCTCCGGGGATGAACCTCTCGTAGAACTCCTCCGGTTCTCCGCCGAGGGACAGGACCATCTCGATTACCTCCTCCGTACCCGACACCACAGCCCAGTTGTTGTTCTCCGGAGCTTTCCTGTAAAACAGGTTGAATACTGCCATATGTCTGTCTATCCCGCAGTCGAGATAGGACTTGGCCATCGTGTACTGATATTTGTCAGATACGTACGCGTTCTTTATTGCTTCCATATTATTGTTCTCTTCCGATTTTTTCTGCAGCATAGCCCATCCTCCGGGCGAATTCCCGCTTTCCTATCATAGAGATTATCGCCGCGATCCCAAGCCCCGAAGCGGAGCCCGTAAGTGCGAGACGGAGACAGTTCATCGTCTTTCCCATAGGATATTCGCGACTTCGGATATACTCCTCCAGCGCTGGCTCCAGCTCCGCCGCATCCATCGCGCCGGTATAGTACGGGTCCATATCGTCATAACCGAACTCCGCACCGCTTATCCACTGGCATACCTCGAATGCGTGGTCGTAGTTTTCGAATTTCCAGAACTTCGCGACGTCCTTCTCATCGAACTCCACGGGAGCGGCGAAAAGACACTTTGATGCGGTCCAGAGGTCCTTGACGAAGGTTGCCCTTTCTTTTACGAGCGCGACGACCCGGGTGACATACGCCGGGTCGGGATCCTCGACGCCATTATCCTTAAGGATGGGGATAAGCAGCCCGGCGAGCTCCTCGTCCGATTTCATCCTAAGGTACTCGCGGTTGTACCACTTCGCCTTGTCCGCATTGAAGCGGGCTCCGCTTTTGATAACCCTTTCGAGGGAGAAAACGGGAACGAGTTCGTCGATCGTGAACAGCTCCCTGTCGTCGCCGGGGTTCCATCCGAGGAATGCCAGCATATTCACGAATGCCTCCGGGAAATATCCGTCCTCGCGGTATCCTCGTGACACTTCTCCATCCGGGTTGACCCACCTCAGCGGAAATACCGGGAATCCCAGCCTGTCTCCGTCCCTCTTGGAGAGCTTACCCTTTCCGTCTGGTTTCAGAAGCAGCGACAGATGGGCGAAACGGGGCATCGTGTCAGTCCATCCGAAGGCTTCGTAAAGCAGGTAGTGGAGCGGCAGCGAAGGCAGCCATTCCTCTCCGCGGATGACCTCCGTGATTTCCATAAGGTGATCGTCCACGATGTTCGCAAGGTGGTAGGTGGGGAGCTGGTCAGCCCTTTTCCAAAGGACCTTGTCGTCGAGGGTATTGGTGTTGACCTCGATATGGCCGCGGATAAGGTCGTCCATCCGGACTATCCTCCCTTCCGGCATCTTGAACCTTACGGTCCAGTCAGAAGTGGTTTCCAGCAGCCTCTTCACCTCTTCCTCCGGGAGAGTGAGAGAGTTACGGAGGCTCTTTCGGGTTGTCTGGTTGTAGATGAATGTCTCCTTTGCGGCTTCCGCCTCCGCACGCCTTGATGCGAGTTCCTCCGCTGTGTCGAAGGCATAATAGGCCCATCCCGCCTCGACCAGCTGTTCAGCATATTTGCGATAAATCGGGCGTCGCTGACTCTGGCGGTAGGGGGCGTGGGGATGACGCTTGGAAGGGGTTTCGACAACGTTTCCGTCAGCGTCAACTCCCTCGTCCGGAACAATTCCGCACCAGCGGAGAGCCTCGATAATATACTGCTCCGCACCCGGCACGAAGCGGTTGGAGTCAGTATCCTCGATGCGGAGGATGAAGTCTCCGCCCTTCTGCTTTGCATACAGGTAGTTGTAAAGGGCTGTCCTTACGCCTCCCATATGGAGGGGACCGGTGGGGGAGGGTGCGAATCTTACGCGTGTCTTTCTTTCCATTTTCTACTTCTTTTCAGTACGGATTCTTCTTATTGCGGGTGTAGCCTCGAGCGGGGCGATGTTCTCTCCCGGTTCGACGCAGAGGACCGGTTTGTCGCCCGGTGCGAAGCTGAACCTCCGGGTGTTGTCGGAGGAGTTGTAGCCAATCTTTATGCTGGGGTTTCCTTCCGGGAGCCTCACTTCCTGATTGCTTCTCGGGGTGTCCCAGACATAGCTCTCGTCTATTACGATGATATTACCAAGGTTTACGTCCGTGATATCGCCGAGCTTGCCCATATCAAAGCCGACGACGATAGCCGTTATGCGGACCTGGTCGTCAATCTCGGGGTCCTCGTCCCAGACGATACCTTTCTTGAAACGATTTGCGTTTCCGGTGTAGCTGCCGATCATCTGGTCAATCTGCTCAAGTTCCTTCATCTTGAGTCCTTTCTCGTTATTGCCGAAGGTGATGTTGATGAGAACGTTCTTAGCCGTTGTAAGGTCGAAGTCGTTCAGGAGCGGGGACTCGAATGCGCCTTTCACCGCCTCCTCAAGACGGCCCGGCCCGGTTCCGATTCCGGTGCCCATCAGGGCCATCCCGCTGTCTCTCATCATCTTCGAGACATCCTTGAAGTCCACGTTGATGTATCCCGGCTTGGTTATGACCTCGATGATGCCGCGGACTGCGGTCGCAAGGACCTCATCGGCCTTGGGGAAAGCCTTCTGGACAAGAGTGTCGCCGTAGAACTCGTAGAGTTTCTCGTTGTTTATGATAAGCAGGCTGTCCACGTTCTTTTCCAGTTCGTGGATCCCGTCTATGGCCTTGGACTGTGACTCGTTTCCCTCATTCTTGAAGGGGATGGTGACGACTGCGACTGTGAGGATACCCCTTTCCTTCGCCATCTTTGCGATGACAGGGGATGCTCCGGTTCCGGTTCCGCCGCCCATTCCCGCGGTTATGAACAGCATCTCAGTGCCTTCAAGCACCTTTGCGGCTATCTCGTCCTGGGATTCCAGGGCTGCGTTACGGCCTTCGGTAGGGTCCGTGCCTGCGCCAAGTCCCTTGGAGCCCATCTGGATCTTCACGGGGACCTCGCTTCTGGAGAGCGACTGGGCATCGGTATTGCAGACGATGAAGCTGCAGCCGGATATCTTCTGCGAGAACATATAGTTCACGGCATTGCATCCGCCACCGCCTACTCCGATGACCTTAATTATTTCATTCTTCCTTTCCCAACCCATAGGGAAAATGTCCTTGTCAGATTCGAATTGCATAGTCTGTAGTCCTCCTGCCGTTACTTGTTGCTGTTTTCCTCCTCGTCGTCCTTGTTCATCTCATCGTAGATATTGAGCGTGAAGTTCTTGATGAAATCCCCCACCGTCTTGGTCCAGGTAACTTTGGACGGAGTCTTCGGCCTCCTCTTCCTTCCCGGCTTCTCCGGTTTTGCAGGCCCTACCGCCTCTCCGAACTCTTCCTCGCTGATGAGGGTTCCTGTCTTCCCTTTCTCAATCTCTCTGTCCGTGATTTCAGTGACCTTTTCCCCGGGTTCACTCGCGGCTTCCGCTTCTGAAGGGACCTCCGGCTTTGTGACGCAGTCCGGCATATGGTCGTCTTTCGCCGCGAGGACCATTCCGATTGCCGATGTCGCGGAAGTGTCATAGATCGCCGCGCCAACCTCAGCCGTGAACAGGAATCTCGGGTAGCCGTGGCGGACGTCGTAACCTGACACCTCCTTGAACAGGGTGGTGAGGTTCACCATCGACGCGCCGCCGCCGGTCAGGACGATTCCGCTTCTGAGGCAGTCCTGAAGGCCGCTCTCCTGGATTTCGTAAAGCACGGCGTCGATTATCTCGCGGCACCTGCTGTCGATAATCTCTGAAAGATACTTCACGCTGACTTCCTTGTAAGGGTCGCAAAGGCGTATCTGGAGAACCTTTTCGCTGAGGGAGGCCAGCTTTGCGGGAAGACAAGCTCCGAATTTGAGTTTAATCTTCTCCGCGAGATCCTCGTTGATGGCGCATTCACTCCGGATGTCTCCGGTAATCACCTTGCCGCCGAAGGGGATGGATGCGTAATGGCGCATAATCCCGCCCTGATATATTGCGAGCGAAGTGACTCCTCCGCCGATATCCACGAGTGCGACTCCGGAGTCCATTTCGTTTTCATTCAGGACGGTCTTTGCCACGACGTCCGGAAGGAAGTATTTCTTTGCTATGGCGACTCCGATACTGTTGAATATCTTATCCACGGCGGTAACCGCGCGGCGGTTGCCAACAAACACCTTGAAGTTCCCCTCGAGGGTGCTGGACAGCGTTCCGACCACCTGGCTCTCCAGAAGCTGGATATGGTCGTCGATGGAGAAGGACTGGGCTACGGCGCCGTAAATCGTCTCCTGGGCGGGGTTGTCCAGAGGATAGCTCTCGATAGCCATCTCCTTGAGCTGGTCGATTTCCTCCCCGGTGATATATTCGTCCGGATCGAATCTTTCGACCTCGGCGGAAGCCGTCTCCTGACGGACCTCGCTCCGGGGAAGTCCGATCACCACCTGAAGAATCTTGATCATCAGCTGGTCTTCCGCGTCCTTGATCGCTTTCCGAAGGGGCGCGGTCGCTTTCATCGGGTTTGACACGATGGACGCTCTGATTCCGTCCGAGGGAGTCTCCTTGTAGTACACGATCTGGACATCGTCTCCCTTTATCCGGGCTACACAGAGTCCGAATTTCGATGTCCCAAGGTCAATTGAAGCAATATATTTCTCTTCCATAGGTCAGGATTTGTTATTTTTCCGAGCATACGATCTGTCCGTCGAAGCGGAGGTCGACCGTCCTGTAACTGTGGTCCGGGGCTATGTTCCTGTAATAGGACTTCATTCTGGAAAACTTTTCCGCAACGGCGGTGGGCTGGCCCATCAGGAACCTCTCCTTTCCCCTTGCGGGGATAAGGATGAGATCTCCGGTCCGCTCGACGTGGATCTGGCCGATGCGGGAACTCCAGCCGTCTGTCTTTCTCATATAATCTATCATCGAGATTATCCCCCGGAGCCACTCGCCGCCCTCCTCGGGATATCCCTTGAATCCGCGCTCCACCTTGACGGGGATGTCTCCGTCGACGATGGGTACTTTCTCCGCGAAGGCGGACTGCAGCGGGAAGACGAATCCTCCGGCGTCGCAGTACCATCCGTTGCCGCCGTCCTGGAACCTCACGACCGGCTCCCTCTGGGTAACGCTGACGTGGATATTGCCGTCGTCCGTTATCCAGGCTTCCGCCTCACGGACGGCGCTCTTTCCTTTAAGATACTTCTCAAGCCCGTCAAGGTTCAGGCTGTCGAGGCCCCTTCCCTTGAAGGTGACGTATTCTGAGGTCCATTTCCGGACATCACCCTCGCTGACGAACTTCCGCTGGAGGCTGTCGGTAATGGTTGCAATTACCTCCTGGCAGGTGTCCGCCCGTCCCTTCCGGCCAAGGGATGCCGTCACCGCCCACAGGGCGGCGAGCGCTACGACCGAGAGGATCTCGAGGGTGTGTCTCAGGAATGGTTTCATCAGCGGGCCTCAAGCAATTTGGTTATGGGCTCAATAAAACGGTCTATATTTCCGGCGCCGAATGTCACAAGGACACCTTCGGGCCTTTCCCTTTCGAGAAGGTCCATCAGTTCCTCTTTCCGGATAAGGATTTTTTCCGCGGCGGTGACCTTCGAGAAGATAATCTCGGAGGTTACCCCCGGTATGGGCTCCTCCCTTGCGGGATAGATGTCGAGAAGAATCAGCCGGTCCACTGCGCTGAGGGATTCTGCGAATTCGTCGGCGAAGTCCCTTGTGCGGGTGTAGAGATGGGGCTGGAAAATGGCTGTGAGTTTCCTCTCGGGGAACATGTCGCGGATTGAAGCGATTGCTGCTGCGAGTTCCGCCGGATGATGTGCGTAATCGTCGATGAAGCAGATGTCGGGGCGGAGGACGTGGGCCTCAAGACGGCGCTTGACGCCCAGGAAAGACGCTACGGCCTTTTTAACGGCTTCTCCCTTGATCCCCCAGGTGAGAGCGACGGCTGCCGCTGCGACGGTGTTCTCCGCATTGACCCTTCCCGGGGTACCCACTTTCACCTCGGGGAGGATTCCCCACGGGGTCACAAGGTCGAAAACGTAGTTTCCGGTCTGTGTGACTGTTATACCCGATGCGTAGAAATCTGCCTCAGAATTGTCGAGGTGATACGTGTAGTATTTTGCCGGGGTGTGCTCCTTCTTTACGGGAATCCCAAGTTTGGCGATAAGGGTGCCGCTTACCTGCGAGGCAAAGGCGCGGAAAGCCTCCGTCACCTTCTCATAGGTTCCGTAAATGTCCAGGTGGTCCGGATCCACCGAGGTGATTACGGCAATTGTCGGGAACAGCTGGAGAAAGGAACGGTCGAATTCGTCCGCTTCCGCGACGGCCACCTCCGAGTGGCTCATCAGCATATTCGTCCCGTAGTTGCGGGAGATGCCTCCAAGGAAAGCGGAGCAGCCTTCGCCCGAATCCGTGAAGATATGGGCGATGAGGGTTGACGTGGTGGTCTTCCCGTGCGTGCCGGAAACGGCAAGGCACTGCTGGCCCCGGGTGATTTCACCCAGCGCACGGGAGCGTTTGACGACGTTATAACCACCGGTTGTCACCTTCACGAGTTCTCCAAGGTCCGCGGGTATCGCGGGCGTATATATCACAAGGGTATGGGCCTTGTCCTCCGGGACAAGGTCCGGGCGGTCTTCGTAGTGGACGGCGATGCCTTCTTCGATAAGCTTTTCCGTAAGCTCCGAAGGAGTCCTGTCATAGCCGCTCACCTCAAATCCCTTGAATTTGAAGTACCGTGCAAGGGCGCTCATTCCGATTCCGCCTATGCCTATTAAATATACCTTGTCGTAACTCATTTCCTGCCTGTTATTCTGTAAACCTCGTCAGCGATTACCGCCGCTGCGTCGCGAAGGGCCATGGACTCGATGTTGCGGCGGAACATTTCCAGTTTATCCTCCTGTCCGAGCAGCTCCACGGCTGTTTTCATAAGGGTTTCCGGGGCGTCTGCGTCACGGACGATCGCTGCTGCATCCTTCCGGACGAGCGCCATGGCGTTGTGTGTCTGATGGTCTTCCGCGACGTTGGGGGAGGGAACGAATATCGTCGCTTTCCCCATCGCGCAGAGCTCCGATACGGTGCTGGCTCCGCTGCGGCTGACCACAAGGTCCGCAGCGGCATATGCAAGGTCCATCCGGGAGATGAAATCGTAGTGACGGATTCCGGAGACCGGATGCTCCGCCATAAACTCATCCGTCCCGGCTTTATAGTACTTGCCGCACTGCCAGATGATCTCGATATCCTCTCCGCCGGGACAGCCGTCCAGTATCCATTTCCTTACGGCCTTGTTGAGAGTTCCGCTTCCGAGGCTTCCGCCGACGATGAATATGTGTTTTTTCCGGGGATCGAGCCCATAGAAGTCCATCGCCTCGGCCCTCTGCTCCGGCGTGGAGGGCGTTGATACCGCCTGCCGGATGGGATTCCCGGAGAGGACGATCCTGTCCTTGGGGAAAAACCTCTCCATACCTTCGTATGCGACGCAGATGGACTGGACCCGTTTCCCGAGGATCTTGTTGGTAAGGCCGGCAAAGCCGTTCTGCTCCTGGATGAGGGAAGGGATCTTCATCGCCGTCGCTTCCCACAGAAGGGGAGCGCTCGCATAACCGCCGACGCCTATCGCCACGTCCGGACGGAACTCCTTCAGTAACTTTTTCGCCTTTGAAAGGCTTGAAAGGACCTTGAAGGGAACTTTCAGGTCGTTGATTATGTTTTTCAGGCTAAGCTGACGCTGCATGCCCACGATGGGAAGGCCCACGATCTCAAAGCCTTCGGCCGGAACCTTTTCCATTTCCATCTTGCCGGCAGCTCCCACAAAGAGAATCTCCGTACCGGGGCAGATCTCCTTGAGTTTTTTCGCAATGGACACGGCCGGGAAGATATGTCCTCCCGTACCACCTCCGCTTATTATAGCTCTTATGGGCTTGTAATTTTCCATATCGTTGTTACTGCTGATAATCATCCAATGATTCGAGGGCCTCCAGGTCGTCCATCCTGTCGCCCACGGAGTTATCCCCCTCAGAGAGTTTGTGTTCGAGAAGAGGCTCGGCGTTATCCTCCCTCTGTTTCATCTTGTAGTGGACCTCCCGGCTTATCGAAAGGAGCATTCCGAATACTGCGCTGAACACCAGGAACGAGGACGTACCGTGGCTCACCAGCGGCAGCGTCTGTCCCGTCTGCGGGACGAACGGAAGGTGCACGTTGACGGCCATATGCATAAACGCCTGACCGGTTACAAGCATTATCAGACCCACGACAAGCATCTTGTCAAAATAGTCGTCGCAGTCCTTTGCGACAAGCGTTCCCCTCGCAAGGAGGCTGAAGTACAGAAGGATTATGAATAGCGCTCCCGCGATGCCGGTTTCCTCGATAATGAAACTGAACATATAGTCTCCGAAGATGACGGGGACCGCGTATTTCTGAGTGCTGTTTCCGATACCCTTTCCTAAAATGCCTCCCTCCTTGATTGCAATCTGGGCCCCTACAGGTTGTTTCAGCTTGTCCCTTGCGCTCTTCCAGGCCGTACTTTCCTGGGGAGAATTAACGAGCTGGTCCATGAGTTTTTCGTCGTCGCCCATTATGCGGCTTATCGCAGTCCCGAAGCGGCTGTCCTTCAGTATGCCGGCCTTGTAGGCGAGGAAGAATCCTCCTACGGCAACCCCCAGCACAAGGACGGCGAAGACAACATCCCTCGCGTCAAGTCCTCCGATGAGAATCATCAGAATCATTATGATGGCAAGGAACAGGGCGGATGAGTTACTGCCCATCATTACCATCACGATAACGGCGAACATCGGGAGATATATGCAAATTATCTTCTGCCATCCCGGCCTTCCTATCCAGGCCATCTTCTCCGACCGCGCGGCCCACCTGTTCAGAATGCCGAATCCGTCCCGCTTGAAGGTGTCAAGGGCCCAAGCTATGTATATCACCATAAAGACCTTGACAAACTCATAGACGTGGATCTGCTTGCCGTGGAACAGTATGACGCGCCGTGCTCCGTTGATCACACCGGCCTTGACGATGCCAAGATTGAGGTTGAAAACTAGAATCGCAAGGGAAACGAGGGAAATCCCTAGCCCGAAGAGAGCGAATGCCTTGTAGTACTTGCTTCTTCCAAGAAGGTAGAAAAGGATTCCGACGACAAGACCGGCCCCGACAGCTTTGAGCTGTTTGACCATTATGGCGACACGGTCTATTCCCTTCCCGGAGTCAACCAGGAGGGGAGTCGACGAAAAAACTGAAATCACCGAGATCAGCATCAGAAGGACGGTCACCATCAGGATGACCTTGTCCCCTGAGAATCTGTCCAGAAGATTCCAGACGCTTTTTTCCTTTACCTTTCCCTTGTCCATATGATTAAAGGTTCCTTACTGCGGCCTTGAACTGTTCGCCGCGGTCTTCGTAGTTGCGGAAAAGATCGAAGCTCGCGCAGCACGGGCTCAGCAAGACGACGTCTCCCGGAGCCGCGAAAGCGGCGCTTTTGCGGACGGCGTCCTCTGCGGAGAGAACGTCAGTGATGTTTTCGCTTCCGACGATCCCTTCGAATGCGGCGTGAATCTTCGAATTGTCAACGCCAAGGCACACAATCGCTTTCACCTTCTCGCGTACGAGCGGCTCCAGCACGCTGTAGTCGTTTCCCTTGTCTGTTCCGCCCACAATCCATACGACGGGCTTTTTCTGGCACTCGAGAGCGTACCACGCGGAGTCGATGTTGGTAGCCTTGGAGTCGTTTATATAGAGGACGTCCTTGATCGAGAGGACGGGCTCGAGCCGGTGCTCGATGGGCTGGAATGTCGCGAGGGACTCGCGTATGACGTCGTTTTCGATACCGGAAGCCTTTGCGGCGAGGGCTGCGGCCATCGAGTTGTATATGTTGTGTTTTCCGCCAAGGGCGAGTTCCTGGAGGTAGATGTCTGTCTCCTCCTTCTCGTAACGGAGGACGATCTTGTCGTCGCGGAGGAACGCGCCTTCCTCAAGTTCCTTCTTCTGGGAGAAGGGGAGGCACTTGCAGCGGAGAACGATCTTGTCAAGGTGCCCGATCGTAATCTCGTCGTCGGAGTCGAAGATGAAACAGTCCTCCGAGGTAAGATTCTTGGTGATGTTGAACTTTGCGGCGACGTAGTTCTCCATCTTGTGGTCGTAACGGTCGAGATGGTCGGGGGTTATGTTCGTAATGATTGCGATGTCCGGCTTGAAGTCGTAGATGTCGTCAAGCTGGAAGCTGGAGATTTCCAGTACATAGTAGTCGAAATGCTCCGTCGCGACCTGATATGCGTAACTCTTGCCGATGTTTCCGCCAAGGCCTACGTTCAGACCGGCGTTCTTCAGAAGATAATAAATCAGGGACGTCGTGGTGGTCTTTCCGTTGGATCCGGTGATGCATATCTTCTTCGCGGAGTCGAAGCGGCTCGCGAATTCGATTTCGGAAACGATCTTTGTCCCGGCCTCGCGAAGTTTTCGGACCATCGGTGCCGTCCCGGGGATTCCGGGGCTCTTGACAACCTCGTCGGCGTTCATAATGAGCGACTCGGTGTGATTCCCCTCCTCGAAGGGAATATCCCATTTCACGAGCATCTCCTTATACTCGTCCTTGATGTTCCCTTTGTCGGAGAGGAACACGTCATAACCTTTCACCTTTGCGAGGACAGCGGCTCCTACGCCGCTCTCAGCTCCGCCCAGTACTACTACTCTGTCCATCTTTCTATCTTATCTTAAGCAGTGCCAGCGTGGCGACTGCGAGTATGATTCCAACAATCCAGAACCTCGCCGTGATTTTCGCCTCGTGATGGGCTGGAACCGGCTTCTGGAACACTACGTGACCGGTGGCGACGCCCTTCCGGTCCTGATAATGGTGGTGGAGAGGAGTCATCGACCAGATGCGGCGTCCCTCTCCGTATTTTTTCTTTGTAAGCTTGAAGTAGCCGGTCTGCAAAAGGACGGACAGGCTCTCCATAAAGAAGATTCCGCACAGAAGGGGCAGAAGGAGTTCCTTGCGGATCAGAACCGCGCTTACTCCGATGATTCCGCCTATCGTGAGGCTTCCCGTATCGCCCATAAACACCTGGGCAGGGTAGGAATTGAACCAGAGGAAGCCGATCAGCGCCCCGACGAAGGCTGCCATAAAGATCGCTATCTCGCCGCTTCCCGGCATATACATTATATTGAGGTAATTCGAGTCGATCAGGTTGCCGCCGAGCCACGCCAGAATGCCTATCACCACTCCCACTATGGCCGATGTCCCCGCCGCGAGCCCGTCAAGCCCGTCGGTGAGGTTGGTGCCGTTGGAGCAGGCCGTAATGACGATGACGATCATAAGCACGTAGATGGCCCATTTCGCATACCAGCCCCATACACCCTTGAAGGGGGAGAGCCAGCGGTAGTCGAATTCGTGGTTCTTCACGAAGGGGATGGTCGTCTTGGTACTTTTGACGACATCCTCGCCCACATATCTGCCGTTAGTTACGATGGTCTCATCGTCGAGCGTCCTTTCGACGCTCTCCGGGACTTCCACTTTCTCACGGACGACGATGTCCGGGCTCATCCAGACGGTAAGGCCCACGATGAATCCGAGGACGATCTGGGCAAGGAGCTTGCCCCTCTTGCTGAGACCTTCCTTATTGTGGCGGAAAACTTTGATGTAGTCATCCGTGAATCCTATCGCGCCACACCAGAGAGTGCTGATTATAAGGAGGATGACATATATATTCGTAAGGTCGGAGAAAAGGAGGACGCCGCACAGGATGGAGAGGATGATGATGATCCCTCCCATCGTAGGTGTTCCCTTCTTTTCTATCTGACCGGCAAGTCCAAGGTCCCTGACCGTCTCTCCTATCTGCTTTTTCTGGAGCAGGACGATAATCTTCTTTCCTACGATGAGGGCGAACAGCACGGCGGTGACGCTCGCCATCATAGCCCTGAAGGAGAGGTAGTTCATAAGGCCCATTCCGGGGATGTCCCAGCCGAGGCTTGCGAAATATTTGAAAAGATGGTAGATCATTTCGAGAGCAGTTTGAAGGTTTCAGCTACGGTTTCACGTTCATCAAAATGTATTTTCTCAGTACCCTTGATCTGATAGGTCTCGTGGCCCTTTCCCGCGAGGAGGATGGTTGAGCCGGGGGCTGCGGTAAGGATGGCGGTCCGGATTGCCTCAGCGCGGTCCTCGATAAAGAGGGATTTTGCCACGCCTTTCCAGCTGAGCCCGGCCTTTATCTCATCGATAATCGCCTTGGGGTCCTCTGTCCGGGGGTTGTCGGATGTGATCACTATCCTGTCAGCGATCTTCTCCGCGACTGCCGCCATCTCCGGACGCTTTGTCCTGTCCCGGTCTCCTCCACATCCGAACAGGCATACAAGCGGCCTTTCGGGGGCGATGTTACGGAGGGTACGGAGGACATTCTCGAGCGCGTCGGGGGTATGGGCATAGTCGATGACGACGGCAAGGCCCATAGGCCCGGGGATGTTCTCGAGACGGCCGGAGACGCTTTCGAGCGTCGAGAGGGCGACGAGGACTTCCGTGGGATCCGCGCCCAGGGTTACGGCGGTGGAGTATATCGCAAGGATGTTGCTTGCGTTATGTTCGCCGATGAGCTTCACCCATACCTGCTGTCCGTCTATCTTCAGGAGCATTCCGTCGAAGTTCTGTTCGAGGATACGGGCGGTGTGGTCTGCGGGACCGTGGCAGGAATAGGTAAGCTTGTTTGCCTTCGTGTTCTGGAGCATCACCATCCCGTTGCGGTCGTCTGCGTTCACGAGGGCGTCAGAATCGGGCCCAAGGTTGTCGAAGAAGAGCTTTTTGCAGCGGAGGTACTCGGCGAAGGTCTTGTGGTAGTCGAGGTGGTCGTGGGTGAGGTTGGAGAAGATTCCGACACGGAAATGCAGGCCGGCGATCCTCTGCTGCTCCACCCCGATTGAACTCACCTCCATAAAGCAATAACTGCAGCCTTCTTCCACCATCTCGGAGAGTAGTGTGTTGATAGTGAGGGGGTCAGCGGTCGTATTGGATGTTTCGAGACGCTTTTCCCCGACGTAGTTTGCGATGGTGGAGAGAAGTCCGCATTTATATCCCAGTTTCGTGAAGAGATTGTAAAGGAGGGTTACAGTCGTCGTCTTTCCGTTGGTTCCGGTAATGCCCACGAGGTTCAGTTTCTCAGAAGGATGACCGTAGAAGGCCGATGCCGCGAGGGCGGCTGCGTAGCGGGAATCTTCCACCCTTACAACGGTAACTTCCCCCGGGGCGTCGCACCCGCATTCACAAAGCACGGCTGCAGCTCCTTTTTCAATGCTCTCCCGGATGAAGTCCTCGCCGTTAACGGCGAAACCCTTCACCGCTACGAACAGCGCTCCGCGTATAACCTTCCTGGAATCCGTACACACTGCGGTGATTTCAATATCCGTGCGTCCGGTCACTCCGGTATAACCCGTTTCCTTTATTATCTTGTCAAGTCTCATCACTTAAGTATAAGTTTCACTGTCTTTTTGCCGCCTTCTCCGGTCACGGTCTCCTCCGAAGCGACGTGGCCCATCCCTTCGTAAGTACAGCGGAGCCCGGCGGACTCGATGGCGAAGAGCGCTTCGCTGAGGCTCAGCCCCCTTACATCCGGGACCGTACCCTTTTCGGAAACGATGTCTTCACCGGCTTCCGGAAGCGGTCCGGCTCCGGAGACCACCTCGCCCCAGCAGCCTTCGACCGCATAAATCCTGTCCACTATCTCCCTTACCGCTGCGGCGGGCTTGGTTCCGCCGTAAAAACTGCTGTGGGAGAGATAGGAATAGACCGTTACGAGGATGGTATATTTGGGATTCTCTGCGGGGAAGAAGCCCACGAACGTACCCTGGTTCATCTTCCTTCCGTATTTGTCGTGATAGGGGTCCCTTCCGCGGAGGTTACCGGGAACGACGACCTGGGCCGTACCTGTCTTTCCGGCGACGGTGAGCTTGGCTCCTTTGAGCCTTTGGGCGGTTCCTTCGGATGTCACGGCCATAAGGGCGCGCGTCACGGTGTCTGCCGTTTCCTTGCGGCAGATATTGTTCAGCAGCATGGGCTCGAACTTCTTGATGACGCGTCCGTCCTTTTCGATGCTTTCCACAAGGTACGGCTTCATCATCCTGCCTTTGCCAGCGAGACCGTTGTAGAAGGTCACGACGTGGAGGGGAGTGACGGAAATGCCGTATCCGTAAGCGGTTGTCCCGAGGGTCGTTCCGCTGTATCCGGCCGTTCCGGGACGGTTCACGATGGGGGTCCGCATCCCTCCGAGGTCAAAATCAATCTTGTCCCCGAGGCAGTAGCTGTAGATTTTGTCGAAGAAATCCGTCGGATGGGTCTTGTAGTTCTCCTCCGCCAGATAGGTGAACACGTAGTTCGATGAAATCTCAAATCCGTGCTTGACGGTAATCCTGTCGGTATGGTTCTCGCGCTCGTAGTCCATTATGTGCTGGTCGAGGGGATAGCCGCCGGGATAGAATCCGTGTTTTGTCGGAATCGTCTGCTGGAGGTTTTTCACATAGCCGTCCTCTACGAGGGTCGTGAGGGTGACGGTCTTCATAACGGATCCCTGCTCTCCAACTTCCTTGAGGACGAGATTGTCCCTTTCTCCGAAGCGGCTTCCGGGGATGGTGTCCCTGGAGAGATTGACCATTGCGCGGATAGCTCCGGTCTCGACTTCCATAATCACCGCGATACCGGCGCGTATTTGCTCATCCGGGGTAATCTGACGGCGGAGGGCCTTGTCCGCAATCTGCTGGAAATCTATGTTGAGGGTTGTCCTCACATCGCTTCCGTCCACTTTCCTCCGGGAGGTGCTGTCAAGGTCCAGAACCCACTTGTTGTCATCCGTAATCCTTCTCCACTCATATCCTTCTTCTCCTCGGAGATCCCTGTCGTAGCTAACCTCGACACCCACTCCGCGCGTATCCTTTACGTATCCTATGGCCCTTCTTGCAAGTGAGTCGTAGGGATATATCCTTTCTTCGTGCTCGCGTACGATAAGTCCTCCTGTGTTTTGGCCGTCACGGTAGAGGTGGAAGTCACGCACCTTTAGCATATCGTCGCGGCTGACGTTGTTATGGATGCGGAAATAACGGTTTCCGGTTTCGCGTCCGCGGATGATGTCGGAGTACCACCGGTCTGCGCTCTTTTCCGGGAAGATGGAAGCAAGTTCCCGCGAAAGGGTATCGGCCTTCCGTCTCCAGAGTTTTTCCGCTTCCGCTCCCGCGTGCTTTGCGGGGGCGACTTCCTTTCCTTCCTTTATGGCCGCAGCGATTCTCTCATCCTCCTCACGGTCCATTGTGGCATAGTCACGCTTCAGTACGGCGCAGTCCATATAGAGGTCGTACAGGGGAGCGGAGATAGCGAGAGGACGGCCGTCGTGGGAGAGGATCTTGCCGCGGACAGGAGTCTCAGGAACCTTCTTTTCACGGGGGCGGAAGAGATATTCCACGGAGGGAGGAACCTTGTAAGTAGTCTGGATGATGACTATCTTTACAAGGATGGCTATGGAAAGGATGACGAATCCAAGGGAGAGGAAAGTCATAACGACATCGATCCTGTCCCTGTTTTCAATCTTGACCTTTATGTTACCGTTTCCTTTGCTCATCTTTGGATCCTTGCGGCCGGTTTTACGGGTTCCTGTACGTTGGAGCCCATCGCTTTAAGCCTTTCGGCTGTGGAGGAGGCGCTGTGGTGGTTCACGAGCTCCGCTTCCTTCTGGGCCTTCGAAATCTCAAGGTTCCGAAGGGTTATCTTGTTTTCCTGCATCCTCGTGAGCGTAGCGTCGACCTTCAGGTTGATGAAGATCACAATCCACGCGAGAAGGAAAAGATACAGGATATGCAGTATCCTTTCGTGGGCCTTTATGCGAAGGAGGAATTCTCCCTTGCGAAGGGCCCTGAGGCTGGTTTTTATGACGGACAGTACGCTCATCGTGCCGTCCTCCTCAGTTTTGCGGCGCGGAGTTTTGCGCTCCGTGCGCGGGTGTTTGACGAGATCTCTTCCTCGGAAGGGACTATGGGCTTCCTGTTTACGGCCTCAAGCGGAGCTTCTACGTTTCCGTAGATGTCCTCTTTTACGGTTCCTTCCACGTTTCCGGTCTTGATGAAATTCTTGACCATCCTGTCTTCGAGGGAGTGATAGGTAATCACGACGAGGACCCCGTCATCAGCGAGACTTCTTGCCGCTCCTTCCAGGAATTTCTCCAGTGAACGCATCTCTTCGTTCACTTCGATCCTAAGGGCCTGATAAATCTTTGCAAGGACCTTGTGTTCCGCACCCTGGGGAAGGATCTTTTCAAGGGCTGCGTTCAGATCTCCGGTTGTCAGGATTTCTTTCTCCGCCCTCGCGGCATCCACGAGCGCCGCGACCCTTCCGGGGAAGTCAACCTCTCCGTACAGGCGGAAGATCTGCTCCAGCCTTTCCTTCGGATATGTGTTGACAACGTCTGCGGCGGTGATCTTTGATTCTCGGCCCATCCTCATATCCAAAGGGGCGTCGAAGCGGAAAGAAAAGCCTCTTTCCGCGGTGTCGAACTGATGGGAGGAGACCCCGAGGTCCGCAAGGATTCCGTCGAACTTTACACCGTAAAGGGCGGCGTAGTTCTCGATGAAGCGGAAGTTGTTATGGACAAGGGTAAGTCTCGGGTCGCTGATGGCGTTATTTATCGCATCACTGTCACGATCGAAGGCGATGACCCCGCCTTTTGAGTGTAAGCGTGAAAGTATGGCGGCAGTGTGGCCACCGCCTCCGAAGGTGCAGTCAGCGTAGATCCCATTTGGATTTTTAACAAGAGCGGATATGCTCTCTTCAAGCATTACAGGCTTGTGGTACAGTTCCATCCTTTCCCCTCCCCACTACTTTGCGCGGGCGGAGATTTCGGATGCGGCTTTTTTGAACTGATCGGCCGGAAGGAGAGACTCGTTCCTTCTCGCCTTGTCCCAGATCTGGATTTTGTAACCGACTCCGGCGAACACCACCTCTTTCGTAATACCTGCTGCTTTCAGTAAGGATTCCGGGATATTCAGACGGCCAATCTTTCCGTCAGGGATGACGGTATAGACTTCGTCGTTGTATGTTGCCCAGAATGCAGCGTGCTGCGGGTTCAGTTCGGGGTCGATAGTCTCGAGGATAAGGTCTGACCTCCTTTCCCACTCCTTGAGAGTGTAGAGGTCCAGACAATCCCCGTGGACGCTTTTTTTGATGATGAGAGTCATATCGGTGTTTCCGTCACGGACGATAGTGTCACGGAAAGTGGAGGGGAGAACCAGTCTTCCCTTGTCATCCACCTTGGCGGAGGCTATGCCCTGAAATCTTGCCACGACTCTCGTTTAGATTTGTTGAACTTTCACTTTCACGCTTGCAGGGACAAAGGTAAGTAAAATTTTCCATTTTGTTACATTTTCTTACAAATTTTTCCACAAACTTTTTAACAGCGTGAATTCCAGCTTATTTTACAAAAATTTAATACCCCTTTAATGTTATCGTAATATCAGCATTATACTTTTGCAAAAACCGTAAACAAGAGAATTATGATCAGAACTTGCATTGCGCTCATAAGCGCAGTCCTACTTGCCGGTACATCCTGCGAAAGAGACATTCACAAAGCCCCTGAAGCCGTAGCCAGAACATTTGACACAATGTATCCCGGCGCGGAGATGGTCGAATGGGAGCGCCAGTTGGGGAACTATACTGCAGATTTCTTCTTCGACGGACACGAAATGGACGGTCGATGATATAGAGTACTACACCCGAAGCTCCGGAGAGACCGAATACTACAGGGTGACACTGGAGAAGGAGTATTCCGAAATTGAGAGGATTCTCTACATCCGCCCCGAAGGGACCCTTTTCAAATACAACGGATAAAACAGCGCGAGGAGCGTGAATACGGCCCTGCGGCGGCGAACCCTGCTGCGCGGTGAAATTATTTATCTGGACGGGGCCCGCGCCCCGCCGGAATCTACACGAATTCGAACAGGATGTTCAGCGCGATGATGGCGAGGATTATGCCACCTCCGAGAACGGCCCATCTTCCGGCGGCCTTTCCTATCCTGTGTCCGCCGGCGATACCGGCGACGACAGAGAGCGCCGTGGCGGCAAAGAGAGATATCGAGAGGGGAACGATGCCGGCGAAAGTGGAACCGGTAAAGCTGATTGACGCGCCCACTGACAGGGCGTCGATACTCGTTGCGATACCGCCGATGATTATGTTACGCCACCCGCGGAGGTCCCTTGACTGTCCGTCGCCCTTGATCCCCTCCATTATCATAGATACGCTGACGTAACCCAGGAGAAGTATTCCCAGAATCCTTGCAAGCTTTCCCAGAAGGCCCATTACAACCTCTCCTATGCCCCATCCGGCAAGGAGGAATCCGGTCTGGATGATGGCAAAGGCAAGGGCCTGGGCCGCGATGTCTTTACCCCGGACTTTCTTGATGGAAACGCCGGAACAGAGGGACACTGCAAAGCAGTCGGCACATAGCGAAACGGCTATAAGTATGGACTCCGGGATGGACATAACAGGGTGCAAAAGTACAAAAAAAAAACTAAAACTTTAGAAAAAATCCCTATCTTCGGGCCCAAAAGGACAACAGATATGAAAAGGACAATCCTTACAATAGCCGCCCTGGCGCTTTTTCTCCCTGTATTCGCCCAGGGTACGGTCAATGACCAGGAATCAGAATTCGGCGCCCGTATCAGCGCAGGCGCTGACTACAAGATAGTGAAGGGACTCCATCTTACCGCGGAAGGGGAGTTCCGTACCCGTGACAACTTTTCCGACGTGGGACGCCTCAGCGCCGGAGCCGGACTTACTTACAAGGTGAACGACTGGCTGAAGATAGGCGGCGGCTATGTCTTTATGGCCCATCATAAATCCTCCGGGAGCTGGACTCCTCGCCACAGGGCCTATGCCGATGCGACCCTCTCATACAAGACTGACCTCTGGAGGTTCTCCCTCAAGGAACGGCTTCAGTATACCCACAAGGAGGTGAATAATACCTATCAGACAAATCCCAACACAATCGCTCTCAAGAGCAGGCTGAAGGTCTCTTACCGCGGGGCGGGGGATTTCACCCCCTACGGTTTCATAGAGCTCCGGACCGTTCTCAACGACCCTTCCTGCTCTGCCACCTGGGACGGCAGTTCATATACCAACTATTCCTTCACCGGCTACAACGACGTTTATTTCAACCGTTACCGGCTGGGGCTGGGCACCGAATGGAAGCTCTCCAAGCAGCACGCATTCGATTTCTTCATTCTGGCAGACTACTGCTATGATAAAGAAATCGACACAGACAGCGAAGGGGAGACCCTGAAGTCATTGACTTACGATCAGACCTTCGCCGTCAGTGCCGGGATAGGATACGTTTTCTCTTTCTAGAGTTCCACTACCGTATAATTTGTGGTCCCGAGGCCGTTCTCTTCGGCCCGGGTGACGATGCGTATGCCGTGCCTGAGGTTGATCCGCTCGAGGAGGGCGGCATTGTCGTTGTTCTCGTCGGGGGTAAGATTGAAGACCTGGTCCAGACAGAAGCGGTCGAGGGCGACCGGGTCGATGGAGGCGGCTATGCCAATGTCCTGGATGGTGGGCTTGTGAGGGTTTCCGTCGCAGTCGCAGTCGATGGAGATGTTGTTCATAACATCGATGTAGAGAATGTTCTTCCCCTTGGAGAAATAGTCGTGGACAGCCTGGGCCGCTGCCGCCATCGACTCGATGAAAGGAGTGTTCTGCTCAGGGCCTTCGGTCCATCCTTCGGGCAGGTTTTCCCACATTTTCGTGTAGTCTTCGCTCTTCCCGGCGGTATGGATATACGCCTTTCCGTTTCGGGAACCGCAGCCGATGGAAGCGTTCTTCAGGACTCCGCCGAAGCCCCCCATCGCGTGGCCTTTGAAATGGGCAATATTGATCATAAAGTCGTAGTTCGCGATGTGGGAACCGACGATGTCGTACTTCAGCCACTTCGTGTCCTTGACGGGGATTTTGATCTCGCCTTCCTCGTCCATAATGTCCACGGGGGCGATTTCGTTGAAGCCGTGATCCGCGATGACCTTGCGGTGGTCCTCAGTGTTCATACGCTTTCCGGCATAGGCGGTGTTGCATTCCACGATGGTCCCGTCAACCTTTTTCACGAGAGGGCCTATCAGCCCGGGGGAGAGGTAGTGCCGGTTTCCGGCCTCTCCGGTAGAAATCTTGATTGCGACCTTTCCGCTTGCTTCCCTTCCGACGGCCTCATAAACCTTCAGGAGACCTTCAGGGGTGATGTCCCTGGTAAAATAGACGACGGAGGCGTTCTCCTCCGCGCTGCCGGCGGCCTGCTTGGCCGCTTTGCCGTTTCCGCAGGCGGCGACTGCTACCATTGCGCCCATTAGAATTGCGATTTTCCTGATCATATTGTGTCTTCTGTTGTTAAGAACAACGAAGATAATTCAAATTATCGAAAATCGCAAAACCGATGAATGCGAGTACTCTCGTGGACCTGATGGTGTGAAATACCATCAGGGCAAACTCCAAAGAGACGGATACCTTGAGCGGCGGATGGAAAAGATCTTCGACGCGGGGGGAACTACATAGAATTATGTATCGGTATCCTGCTTGATTTGTGCTATCTTTGCAGGGATGCGTAGACTTGCCGCCATATTCGCCCTTCTCGCGATCTCCTGCCTGCTGCGCGCCGGAGCGCCCGACTATTACGACCGGGCCGAGGCGCAGTACTATGCCGCGGATTATCCCGGGGCCATCACCATCGCCCTGGAAGGTCTTGCGCAGCAGGGCATTGCGCCGGAAGATGAGGTCGAGCTCTGGTCCATCCTCGGCAGCTGCTATGCGCGTCTCGGGGCCTTCGACAAGGCGGCGGAGTATATGATCCTCTGCTATGAGTACGACAAGTCTAACGGCGACGCCCGGGGGCTCACCTCCTCGCTGATCAACCTCGCCTCGATGTATGTCTATGCCGGCAACGCCGCCCAGGCGGAAGGCTATGCCCTCGAGGCCATCGAGAACGAGCGGACGATCGGGCGGCCGGACAAGCTCGCCATGGCCTATGGAAAGGCCTGCGACGTCTACCATGCCCTCGGCCGGGACACGACCGCCCTCCACTACGCCGACCTGGCCGTGACGCTGTCCGAGGAGCAGCTCGACCGTCCCGTGCAGGCCGTGCGCCGCAGCCAGCGCGCTTATCCGCTGGAGGCCCTTGGGCGCTATGACGAAGCCCTGCAGGAGTTGAAGTGGGCCGAGACCGTCTTCCGGGAGGCCGACCTGCGGCAGAATCTGTCCGTCGTCTGCTTCCAGCTCGCGCAGGAATATGGCCGCCAGGGCCGCTCCGTCCTGGAAAGGCAGTATCTCAGGGAGGCGGCCGACCTGACCCGGGAGCTCGGAGACTATCCGCTCCTGCAGAAAATCTGCTCGCGGCTCGCACAGTCGCTGAAGGGACCGGATCCCGCCCTGGCATTCAGCTACCTGGAAGAGGCTTCCGCCATCCAGGACAGCATCTCCCGCAGCAAGAGCAGCAATGTCCTCGAGCTCTTTAATATCAAGTATGAGACCGCCCGGCGCGAGCACACTATCGCCGTCCAGAACCTGGAAATCGCCAGGGCGACGCGCCAGAAACAGGCCTTTACGCTGATTATCCTCTTCCTGCTGATTGTCGCCGCGGTCGTTACCTTTGCAAGCCTTCGCATCAAGCGGAGCGAGCGCCGGCTGCTCCAGAGCAACGAGCAGAAAGACTTCCTGTTCCGGGTCATCTCCCACGATATCCATTCTCCCGCCGTCGCACAGCTTCGGGGGATGCAGATGCTCCGGGCCCATAACGCCCGCATGTCCGGGGAGGAACTTGGCGAAGTGCTGCTCCAGCTCGAGCGCCAGGCCGAGTCGGAAGTGGAGCTGATCGACAATGTCCTCCGCTGGGCCCGTTCCAAGAGCGGTTCCGTCCGGCTGGAGGCCGTGCGCTTTGTCCTTGACGACCTTGTGAAGGAAGTCGTCGCCCAGCATGCCGGCAGCGCGCAGTCCAAGGGTATCGCCGTCGAGCTGCATTCGCCCGGCAACGTGGTCGTATGCTCCGTCCGCAGCAACCTGATGCTGGCGGTGCGAAACCTCCTCTCCAACGCCATCAAGTTTTCCCCCAAGGGCGCGACGGTCGAGATCATCCTGGACGCTTCCGTCGACGGGGCCGTTCTCTGCATCCGGGACCACGGCATCGGCATCCCCGAGGACCGGCTCGACGACATTTTCGATACCGTCTGCTCTTTCCGCCGCAGCGGCACCGACGGCGAGCCCTCCAACGGCCTTGGCCTTACCGTGAGCCGGGCCCTCATCGAGGAGACAGGCAGCGGCATCGGCGTGCAGAGCCGCGAGGGAGAGGGCAGCTGCTTCACGATCTTCATCACGAATCTCGAAGAGAATGCCTGATCCGATCCGCATACTCCTTGTCGACGACCATCCGCTCATGCTGATGGGCATCCGTTCCATGCTGGAGGGCAAGAGCGGCATCGACGTGGTCGGCACAGCCCCGGAAGGGGCGCAGGCGCTGAAAAAGGCCGCCGCGCTGAAGCCCGACGTGATGATGCTCGACATCATCATGCCCGGGATGGACGGCATCGAGCTGGCCCGCCGGATGCGGGCGGAAATGCCCGACGTGGCGCTGCTGGTCCTGTCGAGCGACACCTCCATCGCGACACTGGAAACGCTGCTGAACATCGGCATAGACGGTTTCCTGCCCAAGACCAGCGACGAGGGCACGATGCTCGACGCCATCCGCAGCGTCGCGGCCGGCTATGAGTACTTCGGCACGGACATCGCCCGCCTGATCGAGCGCATCTCCCTGGCCAAGAAGGCCTCGGAAAGCCTCTTCACCCCGCGCGAGCTCGACGTGATCCGTCTCAGCTGCCGGGGGCTGCAGTACAAGGAGATCGCCGGCGAGCTCGGCATCAAGTACCTGACGGTCGTCACGATCAAGAACAACATCTTCCGCAAGCTCGGCATCAACAACACCATCGAGCTGGTGCTCTACGCCATCAAGAAGGAGCTGATTACCCTGTAAAATACTTATAAAAGTGCCCCCGGAAGAGTATTCCTCCCGGGGGCGCATTGCGTATTGGTAAGGACTAAGGCTGTTTGACGCATCTGACCTGCAGGGCGCTGGCAGGCCATTCCGTATCAGCAGTGTATCTTTCAAATTGGTACATATCAATGCTGGAAACACTGAAAGTATAGGCCTCTTCCAATAAAGTATCCATACTGTTTCCCCAGTATTTTGCATCACCTACGTCTACGCTGTAGCTGTAGGTTTGCCATATGCTCCAGGATGAATCGCCGGTATTGTAATAGTAGAATCCGCAGTAAGGAAGCGTAAGGCCGTCAAACTGATAGGTTCCGCCGTAAGTACCACTGTCATGGATGGTCTTGGAGATAGGGCGCTTGTCGGGAGCTGATCCCCAGAAGTTGACATCGGAGCCGTCAAGAGTCCTATCGGCCTTTTCCTTGATTGCCGTCCATATTTCGGTATCGGCAACGCGCCATCCGTAAGGGCAGGGATCCTGTTCCTTTGTTGCAGTTCCCCATAGTCCGTCTACGGCGCCCAGGCTGGGTAACCAGCTCTTGCTGGCCGTGGTGCCTTTGATGAAGGTCATAGGATTGCTTATGGCATAACCCTTATTGACCATACCTCCGCAATTCACCTGCGCCCAGTTGCCGGAATTGGTGGTCTCACGGTTGGCTGATGCCTCGTAGATATCGTTTACACCGACAAAGGGATCTTTTCGGCCGAACTGGTAATAGAGACCCACCTGCTCTTCACGGTAGCCGTTGATGCCTTCCGCAGAATTGTAGAAAGCGCCAAGGTTGCGCCTCATCATATAATACTCGGTGCCGTCAAGATTGATATAATTATAATCTGAGGAACTGTTGTTGGGGTCGTAGTTTGTAACCCACAGGTGCCAGCTCCAGATAATGGTTCCTTCGCCGTTCAGGGCAGCCACCAGGGCGTTGCCCTCGGTGCCGGTGGTCTCTACATAGATGCGGTTGTCGCTGCAGAGCTTGGCGTTCTTGATAACGGAGCCAACCGCAACGGAATTGTTGTGTGGAAGAGACTCCCAGAGCACTACAGCGCTGTAAGAGGCATTATATGTGTTTGGATAGGAGAAGCCCTGCTTGCTCTTTACGCCAAAACTATAAGTTGACGCAGTGCAGGGAACGATGTAGCAGTTGGAGGGCTCGGATCCGTCTGCGTCAAGTACTGATGCGGCGGGAAGTGCAGGAACGGTTCCGGTCAGGGTCGCGGAGAACGAAGTACCGGAGCCTTTGACAAAAGCGTGGTCACTGCTGAAGGTGAGTTCTTTTACGAAAGTGTTACCGTTGGCGGCCGTTGCGGTGATATTCCACTTGTAACCGGCCTTCTGGTCCACGAAGTTGCCTACAATGTAGTATTTGAGCCAGGAACGCTCGCCGGAGCCTCGGGTCGGGGGCACCAGACCAGTGGGGTCACTCTCTGCCGTGTCAGGAGCGCCGAAGTAGGAAATCTGCCTGCTGAGGTTCGTTGTGCTACCTGCCTTGAAACTGGCGGGATAGCCCCAGGAGAAGTTCTCGAAGGCAAAATGATCGGCATTGATTTCAACGGTCTTGATGGCCGATGTCACCGGGCTTTCATCCCAAAGGTCGTCGGGATTGGTGGCGCCTCTGAAATCGAGAGTTACGGTCAGAACGCTGAACAGGTTCTGGAGGGTGGCGGTCATTTCGCCTGCGTCAATGGTGGCCTGGCCATAGAATAGGGAACGCTCTTTCAGTACGTCCATATCGATATTTTCATCGGCATAAACGTAGGTATAAGCGTTAAGGGCCATTGTGCTCTCTCCAATCTTGACTTCGTCTATAAGGCGCCTTGAGAATGCGCCGTTAAGGGCTTCCGAACCCCATTTCCCGCTGGCAGAACCTTCGTAGGCTTCCAGGTGAGGATAGACAACCATAATCCTGGGGGCACTCCCTCCGGTGAAAACACCGGTGAAAACGCCGTCTCCGGCATCTGTGGTGAAGTTGTCGATCGCCGTGATAGTGGCATAGTCGCTGTCTGAATCAAAGGAGATGACGGAAATCTTGTCTCCTGCTTCCCAGTTGCAGTAGAAACCGTTGCCGCTTGGGGTGTATTCCGTTTTTGTATCATAAAAAGAAACCTTCAGGGTCATGGGAATGCCCGCCCCTTGCTGGACGTCCTCTTCTTCAGCCGGATGGATTTCAGCCTGGCAGGATGCCAGAACCATGGCGCACAATGCGGCTATTGCAAAACAATACTTTTTCATGCTTTCTCCTCCTTACTATTCAAATTCCAGATTTCCTCCATCATCGTAGTTCGGGGCCGAAACTGTCCCATTCACGTCGGAGCCGCAGATGACTCTTTCCACACGCAACTCGACTGCATCGCACGTGGGTGCGGCATAACTGTTTTTCTCTTTCATAAGCATATTATAATTATAGTAACACATATGCACGGTGAATCGTGGGCAAAGTTACCCCGGAGGCTATTTTTTATCAATACATAATTCTATGTATCATGTACTTTGCGGATAAATGCTTATCTTCCTGTCTTTGACACTTAGATTTTATTGGGCAGGGGGTATTTCGGGGTCTCAATGGGCTGTATGGCCTATTTGAGGAGTTGGGGTTAGTGGCGATAAATGCAGACGCGGTGAGTAGATTTCGACAATTTTACCCGAAAATAGGCCTGAATTTAGAAAATTTTACCCATCTTTGTGCTAAAGAACGTTCAGAAATGGAAAAAAATACCCAGCTGCCCGAAATTTTTATAGCATCATCCGACAAGAAAATCTCGGCCATGATCACGCGTCTCAAAAAGGAAGAAAAGTTACAAAAGATAGCGCCTCGCGTATATACCACAAATCTGGCAGATGCTCCGGAAAACATCGTCCGTCGTAACCTCTACAAGATTGTTGGCCAGCTGTATCCCGGCGCACTGATAAGTCATCGCTCGGCGTTCGAGCTCAGGCCCTCAGCCGATGGACATTTCTACCTGACATACAGTTACACAAAGAATGTCTCATTGCCAGGTATCGTTTTGCACCTCGTGGCCGGTCCTAAACCCATCGAGAAGGACATACCCTATCTGGACGGCCTATTCATCTCCAATCCCGCCCGCGCATACTTGGAAAACCTCCAGCTGGGCTATGTCAGAAACGGCGTTTCCAAATGCATTCCCCAGGCTCAACTTGAGGAGAAACTTGAAAAGAAGCTGTTGGCAAATGGGGAGAAAGAGTTGAATCGTCTTCGTGATGAAGCCCGCGAAATATCGGGACAATTGCAATTGGAAAACGAGTTTAAACTCCTTGATAAGATTATTGGAGCAATTCTTTCCACACGGGAAGCGGAGGCCCTGGAAGGAGAATCCGCCAAGGCCTGGGCGGCAGGTGAGCCGTATGATCCGGAGCGTATCAGCCTGCTCAGTACGTTGTTTGAGCATCTTTCCCAAAAGGATTTCAAACATTACGCCGACATAAATACTATAGAACCGGCCTACAAGAACTTCGCTTTCTTCGAGAGCTATTTCTCCAATTACATAGAGGGGACCGAGTTTGAGGTGGAGGAAGCCAAGCAGATAGTTGATACCGGTGTTGCGCTCCCCACAAGAGACGAAGACAGTCACGACGTCCTGGGCACCTTCTACATCACTTCAAACCGGAAGGAAATGTCCATCTTGCCCAAAGACCCGAACGACTTGATAAATATCCTCCAGCGCCGTCATTCAATCCTTCTGTCAGCACGGCCCACAAAGACGCCCGGGCTCTTCAAGGAACAGAATAACAAGGCCGGTAACTCCCACTTCGTCGACTATCGTCTTGTACGCGGAACATTGAAGAAAGGGTTTGAGATATACAATGCTATTCAGGACCCTGTTGCCAAGGCTTATTTCATCTTGTTCATGATCAGTGAGGTTCATCCTTTTATGGATGGAAATGGTCGAATCTCTCGTATTATGATGAATGCAGAGCTGACTGCAGCAGGGATGCCAAAGATTATCATCCCCACTGTGTACCGCATCGACTACATCGATGCATTGAAACGTCTTACCCAGAACGGAGAGCCGACAACCATCATACGCGCGATGGAAAGGGTTCGTCTATGGAGTAGCGGTCTGAACGGTTCCGATTATGATGCGCTCAGGGCATATCTGGAGCAATGCAACGCCTTCAGGGACGAGCAGGAGTACATCCTCAAGTTCTAAATTTCGACATTTTTACCCATAAATACGGTTGAATTTCGACAATTTTACCAGCGTGAGGGCCATAATGGCTCTGAAAATAGAAAATTCCCTGTTAAAAACTTGCAAAGACAAAAAACTAAATTTGCAGTGGAGATTCTACCGGAGAAAAAATATCATTGACCATGAAGATCAAGGAGGCGAATATCATTCAATCGCCGGTGACCGCTGCGCAGCGCATCACCGCGTCGCCGTCACCGGCCGCCCCCGCAAGACAGAAGAAGACGCCATTGTGACCACCACACATACCGGTAAAAAAAACCTCCCCGAATACGTGGACGATTTCATCAAGGGGTGCAAAGTCGTCAACTCCTGGTCGGAATCCACCGTCCGCATGGTCCGCACCTTCACGTGTCCAAACGGGTGGCCAAACCTAATCGTTGTAAATGATTTTCTCGATCTTGTAGCGGGTAGAGAGCGTGCCGCTGTCGTAATGCCCGTTCACACTGTTGCCCAGCAGGGGGTTATGTATACAGTTCTGGGGCAGGCCGCTGCGAAGCACTTTCAGTCTGGGCGTGCCGTCACGTCCTTCCTTTTCCCAATAGATAACGGTGAAGTCGTGGTCCACCGAGCTCTCGTTGGTCATATCCATTTCCAGATACCAGTCTTTGTCGCCCGGCACGGGATAGTGACGTTCGAACTTGCATCCCTGAGGGAACTTGTTCACTATGTCAGCATCGCATTCGTCGATAATATCGGGAGCCACCGGATTAACCGGCTGCGAATAAGACTGCGAGTAAGTCCCTACTGTGGAGTGGGCGCTGGAGTGGCTGTCTTCCAGGGCGTCTAGGGCGCTGAACAGGAAGGACGTTATGATTCCCGTGGCAAGGCTGAGTGTGCTGTTGCCGCTGCTCGAAACGGGACTCGCCGCGCTGACTGCACGTGCGGCAGGAGTAATTATTGTATAGTTGCCTTTGGGTTTGGAGGTGGTCACCTTCATCCCGCTCATTTCTTCCGCCTGGCCAAGAGCGGTTTTTGCGTGAGTGCCGGTGTCGAATTGGGACTGTGCACCCGCCACAAGGCTCAGGCAGGCGAAGGCTAGCATTGCAATTATCTTTTTCATCGCTGTATCAAGTCAAGGTCTTTGAGTAAAGGCAGGGAATACCCTTCAGCCGCAGGGTTCTCGAAGCTGAAAGTCTTTCCTTCCGGAGTAGTGAACGTAATGCTGCGGAGCGCGAGCATATCGTTGTGTACAAAGTACTTGGCCGACTTGAGGGCATCGGCCGCAAAGTTGTTGAATTCCTCTTTGAACAGAGGGGCGTCCGCCCGGGGAACCCGGATCTTGTATGTATCCTGAAGTATCTTGTCCACAGAGAAAAGGAAACATTCGCTGTCGGCGTCGTAGCGGCTGAGGATAAGACGGGCGTCGCTCCCTATGATGGCGGTCGTGAAGGCTTTCTCGGCGGCGGGGAGCAGCGACGCGACGTATCCCGCGGCCCTGGAAGGATCCTTCTTCCTCGCTTCGAATTCAGCGGTGGATTCGAATTCTCCCTTGGTCCAGAGCTTATAGCGGTTCCAGGTGAATACGGAGAACGATTTCTGGGGATAGAACATCACCAGCATGTCGAACATGTCGGCATCTTCCATGTACGGGAGGAGTTCGTTTCCTTTGTGATTGAGGAGCGCACGGCCCTCTCCGCGCCCCGCGATGATTGCGAAGGGCAGGCGCAGGGAGCCGCTCACGGAAGGGCTGAAACTGTATGGCGAAAGCCCGTCATAATCTTCCGGGAGTATCTGTTTGCCGCCGCTTTCCCTCATTCCCCACTTGCCGCCGGGCTTACGGTAGCACCAGCTGTCCGGAGCCTTGGGCCAGTAAGACAGTCCGCTGTAGACGGGAGGGACGGCTTCGACGCCATTGTCGCCACGCACACCCCAGAGGCCCTTCTTGTTCACGTAGAACCAGTTTGCTGAGGCCCATTTCCCTCCCCACTGGCGGAGCGGGGCAGTGAGGAAGACCGTGTCGTACTGAATGGGGATCACCACGCGGGCGTCCGAAGACACAGCCCCCCACTTTCCTCCGGTCTTGACAGCCGCCACCTCATTGTTGTGACTGTAGAGAACGGTGTTGTCGTAATGGTCCGGAGTGCCGGCGAGATGCTTCCCAGCTTCGTCTATCCAGCTGTAGAAGCCGTCTTTGCCGCGGGCCAGCAATTGTGCCTTGGCACCGTTGGCATACCCGAGAGGTATGGCCTCGCAGTTATATCCTTTCAGGGTCTGTTTCCATTTCCCGTCCACCAGACAGACGGCTGAATACTTCGACCCCTTATTGTAGATTACCAGTCCTTTGGAGAGGAACCACATCCTGTCGCACCTGACTGGGCCGTAGGCAAGGGTGGCGATGAAGTCGCTTCCCGACTTGCGGATGCGGGCTATCCCGCACCAGATTTCGGGAGAGAGGGCCGGCCCGGCCACGTTTTTCGACACCACCGTCCATCCTTCCACCTTGGGGAGGGTGTTGCCCTCGCATAGCTTCTTGAAATCGGCGTTCCCGCTTATGATCACATCCTGCCCGGACAAGGCAGGGCTGCCGAGAAGCAGAAGAGCTACGATTAAAACCAGATTACGCATAGGAAGCTAAAAAACGAGGTGCATATCCATGCCTGCGGCCCAGCGGCGAAGGCCCGTGCCGTCCGGCGACAAGTCTAACAATCCATAGGAGACTGTAAGGTTCATAGCGAATGCCTTGAGCCCTATTCCGGCTCCGGCTTTGAGATAGACATTGAACGGCTTCATGCCGAAATCCTTGATGCTGTCCATATCCACGTTCACACCTTTTTCGTCCTTGGCAGGCCAGCTGACAGAACCGTTGCTAATCTTTGCTGAAAGGCAGTAGTCGAACACCGGCCCGACGCTATAGTTGAAGATCCCTAGGTTTTTGATAAACGTAACCGGGACCTGCAGATGCTGTTCCTTGATGTCCGCATCGGAGTTCATCAAGGCTATAGGATCCAGCAGGTAATCATCCCACGTGGCACCCGGAGCGCCGAACATGAGGTCGAATTTGTAGTTCAGCCCCATACACACCATGCTCGACATACTCACGGGGATTCCGTAAATAATGCCAGCATAGGGACCCATGCCGAAGCCGCTGGCCCTGTATCCTTCAGGAGCCTCACGGCTCAGGAATTCGAAGTTCATACCGAAATCGAAGCCCAGCTGGGCCGATGCCCCGGGGGCCGAAAGGCAAATGACTGCCAGGATAACAAAGAGAACCTTTTTCATATGCTCCTGCTTTTAATTCAACCTCACCATCGTGGTGACAACCATGCCGGCGTTGCCGTCGCTGCCGACGTTGGTCTTGATCCTGCCGCGGTCGGCGCCCACCACGGAGGTGTAGAAATTCAGCTGCGTGCCGTTGGTCATATAGGCCACGAACTGAAGGGTAAGTGATGCCGCCTCGAAACGTTCCATACGGAGGGTCCCGGGCACGATCTTGCTTTGATATTCCGCCGCGCTGCTCCAGTCGAGCGTCACGTATTCGGCCGCATCCTTGGAAAGGTCGCACTCCCAGTAGCCGGCTGTGCCGTCGATGGCATAAGCAACCCCATTTACATATTCGCCCTCGAGGAAGGGATAGTGCTCCGGCAGCGCCCTTGAAGAAATGGTTCCGGCCTTGGGGTCGAAGGTATGGATTATAGCCCCGTCATATTCATTTCCGCTCCACCAGCTGAGTTTTTCCGTCGTGGAGATATAAACCTGTCCCGGGTCCATTCTCTCGTTAAATGTGCAGATGAGGTTTCCAAGTGAGACTGAACTTCCGGAAACGGTGAGGTTATAGAAATCGGTGCGGGACTCAGCATCGTAGCTCTTGCCCAGATACAGTTTTCCGCCGACGGACAGAAAAAAACTGACCGTGCCTTCGTTATCTTTGCCGGCGCCCTCCTGAAGGAGGACAGGTTCAAAGGATGGCGGAGCTATGACGCCGAGAACAAAGGCCTTGCCGTAATTAAGCTCAGCACCAAGGTGCCCGTCTGCAGGATAAATGTCACTGCAGAAGATGTTGTCGCCAAGCAGATTAACCACATTCAGCGTGCTTCCTTTGTCTTCCAGCCGATAGAGATAGGGCATGGGGCCGCCATCGGCCCAACCGTCTTTCCTGACATACAGGTCTTTCCCCATCTGGTGGAACCAGCCGTTCAGGAAGGTGGGCTGCTTGAAGCCGTCGTCCATTCCGTCCGGAGCGCCGGCTTCCAGCGTCCACTCGAACAGGGCGCCGTCGCTTTTGCGGATGAGGTAGTGGGCGCCGTGACGGTCGTGGTATTTGTCAGAAAATTCATTGATAATCTTGCTGAGGGCATTGGTCACACTGTGAGGTAAGCCTAACTGATCATGATTCGGCCAACCGCCCTTTGTATCATAAAAACAGTTGGCCAGCCACAGCCAGCCGTCCCCCACCGGAAACACGAAGCCGGGAGAAATGATGAGGTTGGCCCGGATACTTTCGGCCACTTCTCCATCGGCACCCTCCACGTCCACGTTGTAAGTTACCTCAACCATGGAACCGTCTTCAGACACAGCGTAAAGAGCTTTTGGGCCGACGGAAACGTCGCCTTCGGCTTTGGTGGACGCGCCGCCCTGGGCGAGGGCAAGCATCTGCGCGCCTGAGATATTGGCCTTTCGGAAAGTCGCGTTGACATTCTTGCCGTCAGAACTCCCGAACTTGTCGCAGGAAGAAAGAAGGGCCATTGTGATGGCCAGAATGGTTAAAAGTCTTGTTCTCATACGTATGCGTGTTTTCTGCAAAGATAGCCGGGCCGAAAGACTGTCTTGTGGCGGAATCCGCCACAAGGCACTGATTTATAAGAATATTCCGAAAGGAATTGATACCTTTGCGGGTGAGATGCGCCGATTTGCCGTTATACCCATACTCCTTCTCTCCTGCTCATTATGGGCACAGGAGCCCCGTTTTGTCAACTACAGTTCGGCCGACGGGCTGCCGTCCAATACGGTCTATGCCATCACGCAGGATGCAGAGGGCGTACTATGGGTGGGGACGCGAAACGGTCTTGCAAGTTTTGACGGAGTACAATTCAAATCTTGGAAGGAATATGGCAGGGTGAATGCCCTGGCGGTGGATCACGGCGGCAGGCTCTGGATTGGGACTACGGATGGGCTCAAGGTGAGAGATGACAAGGTGGAGGGCAACATCCGGGCACTTTTGGCAGATTCAGAGGGCTATGTCTGGGCTACCGTGGGCGACACGCTGCTGCTGAAACTCTCCTACAAGGACGGTATCCGGGAGGAGGCCCGGTGCTGGTACGACAAGCGGGACTCGGAAGGAGATTACCCCTATTATCAGATATTCGAGGCTCGGGACGGAAAACTCTGGCTTGCGGGCCGGATTGTCCGTTTTCAGTACGTTGAAGACAAAAAAAGACCGGAGGTCGTGCATCCATTCGGCAATGGCGGATTCTGCGTAGGCAGTTTCGCAGAGACCGAAGGTAAACTCTATGCCTTTGACGACCATACATCCCTTCTGTATACTTATGAAGATGGAAAAGTCGTTTTGCGCGGCCGCCTTCCCATAGCACATGCCAGGCTCCTTACTGACAGCAAAGGCCGCCTCTGGGCCGCCGGCTCGTATGGCATCGGGCCGGTGAATACGGAAAAACCGCAAGATACACCTGTCTATAAAACACCGTCCACAGAACTCTACTGCCTGTTTGAAGACTGCCAGGGCAATATCTGGACGGGAGGCGACAACGGCCTTTCAGTCATTTGCCCGGCGTTTCAACAGGTGCAGACTATTTCTTCGGCCAACGTCACGGCCTTGCTGGAGGATCACACAGGGAAAATGTGGATCGGGACAGCCGAAGACAGGGTGTCGGCCTTGTACGAAGACAGTGCCGGAGCCGTTTACGTGGGCCTTTGGAACAACACCGGTTGGGAAGTTTGGAAGGACGGGAAGATGCGCAAGGATCGCCTGAGCGGGCCTCTCCCGGAAGCACAGACCGAAGCCCGGCACCTGGACGGGGCCAACTGGATATCGGATTTTCTGGAAGAGGGCAACGGCCGGTTCTGGGTGGTCACCTGGGAAGGCGTAGGTCTCAACCAGTGGGACAGAAAAGAGCGGCGCAGCCTGCCTCCCCGTTGGCTGAGCCCGTTCCGCTATCCATCCCCGCAAGTGGATTCCAACATCTACCTGAGTTCCCGTCTGGGAAGCCGACTCATCGAAGACCTGAACGGCAATCTGGTCTATGCCACCACGGAGGCCGGGCTGAATATCATCAACCCGGAAACCGGCCTTGTAACCAAGTATTACAAAGGCAATTCGGTTATTCCGGACGATTATGTAACCGACCTCTGTCTTTCCCCGGACGGCACCGTCTGGGCCGCCACCCGCAGCGGACTGTGGAGTCCCTCCGGCAAGAAGTATCTGGATGGCATGCTGGTGCAGTCGGTAGAGGCGGATGCCGCAGGCCGCCTGTGGGCTGGAACTGAAGACGGACTGTATTTCATAGACACTGACGGCAGCGTCGGCCGCGTTCCCAAGGAACTGGGATTTTCTTCCGACATCTACGGAGAACACGTATCCTGCCAGCTTAGGGATGGCTTTCTTGCCTTCGGCGGCGCCTTGGGCGCAGTGGCCTTCCACCCCGACAGCCTGCTGGCCATAAATGCCGACCGCTGCCTGCCCCTGGCTCCCCTGGTGGAACACCGATACCGGCTGAATGGAGGAGAATGGGTAAACAGGCTGTATGCCGGGCTCCCGGAACAAATCCGTCCCGGACGTTATAAACTGGAGGAACAGCAATCCGATATCTTCGGCCGATGGGACAGAGGCCGAAGTACCACCCGTACTATCCGCGTTCCCATGCCTGTATGGCTGCGCTGGCCGTTCCTGCTGCTCTACGTCCTGCTGATTTCCGCCATCGTCTATACGGTGATGGAACTTCGCGAGCGCAGGCTCCTTGTGAAGGAACTGGATATGAGAAACCGCCTTTTCTCCATTATATCCCACGATCTCAGGGGCCCAGTCTCCGGAAATTACATCCTGTCACGGGAACTACTGGAGAAGATTGACGGCCTCTCCAGGGTGCAGTTGAAAGAGGCGCTTGCCGAGCTGTCCGCCTCGGCCGGGAACGCCTCCTCCCTGCTGGAGAACCTTCTTCTGTGGTCTCTCAGCCAGAAGGGGATGCTGAAGCCCGTTATGCGTGAGGTGAATCTCCTGGGCCTTGCCAAGGAAGCTGTGGAAAGTGTCCGCGGGCAAGGTATTATCACGGTAGATATTCCCGAAAACCTAATTGTACGCACCGACCGGAACATGCTGCTTACCATTCTTCGGAACCTTTTGGACAATGCCATAAAGGCCTCGCAGCATTCTGACATCCCGGGGGCTCCTGTCATCCCGATCACTCCTGTCATCCTGAGGAGCGAAGCGACGAAAGATCTCCCCCGTACCTGCCGGATTGTCATCATCGACAATGGCCCCGGCCTTCTGAAAGAAGCCCCCGAGTGGGGACACGGCCTCGGCCTTGTGATTGCCCGCGAACTGCTGGATAAACTGAAAGCCAGGATGGAAATGCGTAATCGGTCCGAAGGGGGCCTTCAAATAACCATTGACCTATGATTCATGTTCTTCTCGTAGAAGATTCCGCCGTTTTCGTAATGGGACTGGGGTTGGCATTGCAGTCCGATGGCGGGTTCGCATCCATTGAATCCGTCGCCACTCCCGGCGCAGCCGTAGCTTTCCTCAACACCCATCCTGAAACTGACGTCGCCGTAATAGATATTTCCCTGGAGTCCGAAACCGACGGCCTTACGCTGCTGGGCATCCTGCGCGAGGCATTTCCTTCCGTTAAGACTCTGGTTTTGTCGCATTACAAGACTCCGGCCTATATCCTGAAGGCCATTTCTTCCGGGGCATCGGCCTATCTGGCAAAGGATTCCGTGCCGAAGTCCATCGTGGAAGCCATTGCCGATGTTGCCGATGGCAAAAGCCTTTTCTTTGGAGAAACCATCGATACCGACCGGATCACCCGCCTATTTGGCGGACGTGAAAATCTGCTTTCCCGTAAACCGCAGGGACTGACGCCACGCGAGCTGGAAGTGCTCCAGCTCACCACCTCAGGTTACTCAAATTCACAGATTGCATCTGCCCTGGAAATTACCCTGAACACCGTGGACAGCTACAAAGAACGCATAAAAGGGAAATTCGGCCTGGACAGCATTGTAGAGTGCGTGGCCTACGCCGTAAAGAGTGGCCTCGTGTCTGTTTAAAATTGCACGCGTGAGTATGTATATGTTGATTAAAACAAGACGAGACAATCGGAATTTATTGCTTATTTGCAGTAAATTCCACCCCACGATCCGTGAATCTGATCCATGCTGTCAATGAATTCCACGACCCCTTCCCGGCCCACGTAGGAGTGATCGTAGGGATTGTTCAATTTGATGATTCTATAGGAGTCACTTAAAATTGAGAACGGCCGATATCGGCAGAAAAGACCGGGCCGATTAATATATCTCCACTTCATAGAATCTCGCTCCGTACCCGGCCCAGAAGCCGAGGGCTCCATGCACGTTTCCGGATGCATTTTCGCTGACAGGAAAAAACGGATTGCGCGCAAGCGAGGCGATATCGTCGTAGCTCTTCCAGTAGTTATAAGATGCTTCATCCACTGTACAGAACTTTACGGCCACTTTCTCCCCTCTGCGGAACAGGGGCTGACGGTATTTTTCGAGCAGGCCCCAGCCGCGTGCGACCGGTATGGCGATCTCTTCCCCGTCGAATGCCTCCGCGTCGGCAAGACCAAGGAAAGAAGAGTTCCAGCCGCTCCCCTGCCCAGGCGTCCTTGTAAAGAATTTGAAATAGCGCGGCCCCGTCGGGTCGGCATGGATAAACGCGGTAAGTACATACAGGGTATCTGTCTTTTCGGAGACTCCCGTCTCGAAACGCACGAGGTCAGCCGGATGCGGAACGGTGGTTTCAGCCCAGGCGTTGATCCCGGGATAATCCACCTCAAGCCTGTATGTCCTGCCGGGCTCTCCCAGCATCTTGTCGGTAGTATAGATGTAAGGAGGAAAGTAGCCATCGTCCCTGCGTCCTGTCAATTCCACGGTCCTCTCCCCGTCGCTGACACGGACTTTGGCATAGCTCACCACCTTGGACAGAATGTCCGTTTCGTCCTTCATGGACCCGCCAGGGTCTATGCTCCTGCTTATCAGCACCACCGGAGCACCTCCGGCGTCTATCCATCCGTCAACCACCAATGGGGTAGAAGGAATAGCGTCGCCCACAGTACCGCTGCAGGATGTCAGAAGGGCGGCACCCAGCAAGAAAGCTATGACAGGAAGCCTTTGCATGTCAGAAACGGTGGAAATAACTGATGGAAGGAAGGAACATTATCTTGTAATAAATCGAGTGATAGGAGAACTTGCGGTCATCGCTGAGGTTTATGCGGTAGAATATGTCATTCTTCCGTCCGGTGGCATTATAGATGGAGAAGGTAAGGCCGTTTTCTAATCCGCGCCCCGGGTTGCCTTTGGGCATGCGGTGGAAATGCAGGCTTGCGCTCAGGTCCAGCCGGATGTATGGTTTCAGACGTGCGGCATTGTGCTCGCCAAAATTGCAAATCAGCTGGTTCTGGGCGACGTACAGCGATTCTACGGAGGTGAACGGGGCCCCGTCCGCCGCCACGAAAGAGCCGCCGATATCCCATTTCCCTGACGTCCATGTCATCATGACGTTCAGGTCATGCCGCCGTTCATGGTTTGAGGGGTAGATGTCGGGATATGCAGGGTTTTCGAAACTCCTGAGGCTTCTTCCCAAAGTGTAGGCTATCCATCCGGTAAGGTTCCCGCTCTGTTTGCGCAATATCAGGCTTGCACCGAAACTCCGCCCGTCACCTTTCAGCAGAGAGCCTTCCAAAGCGTAGTCATCCCTTACGAAATCGAGGATACTACCCTTGTATTCCAGTTGGTTGGACAGGGAACGCCAGTAAAGCTCGGCTCCGAACCGCCACGCTCCGCCATCCAGGTCCTTATCATAAACCAGACGCCCGGAAAGGGAAGATTGCGGGTCGCAGTATTTCCCGGCGAGCAGCCAGAATTCGTATGGAAGGGTAACGCTGCTCAGTCCGGTCTGAAAAAGGAACTGTCTGAGGATGCCTGCGGAAACAGTAAGCCGGTCGGATGATGAAATCCGTAATAAAGTTTCAATCCCGGGGCTTAGGAAGGGCGTAAACTTGTCACCGTCATGCCAAAGCTGGGCTTTCAGGGAAGCGGACAATCTCCAGAAGTTCCTGTCAATCAGGCCATATCTGATGAGCAGGGATGCTTCAGTGCCGTGCTGGATCTCGTCGGGAGACAGGTGCCGGAAGGACTTCCCGGTGGCGGCGATCCTTTGCGGCTTCACCCTGTGGAACGCAAGCTCGGCACCAAGTTCCGTCCTGCCGGACCTGTAGCCTGCTTTGTAAGCGGATGTAGCTATGCCGGAGGGCATGGAAATGTCGAAGAAATCGTGCGCTATATCCATTCCGAGCCCGAACCTGCTGTGATAGACCGTCTGCTTGAACTCACTCCCCTGCCCGCAGTGTTTCCAATGCAGGGCGGCGGTCATATTGTGCCAGTCCAGCCCCACGTCCATTCCGTTTTCATAACTGTCGTAAGCGAGGTCGTCCCTGCCCGCATAGGCGTCCAGCCATATCATGTCTTTCGTGCCGGGCTTCCACAGGAAAGTAAGGTTGGAGTCCCCGAAACCATATTCAAAGACATTGTCTTCCAGTTTCAGGAAACTTCCGTAGAGGGTGTTTATGTATGATTTGCGCAGCGATGCGAAAACGGCCGAATTCCGCCCAATGGGTACTGCCAGGCTTCCCTCGCTGGAGATGAGTCCCGCAGAGAGCGAAACTCCTGCGCTTTTCGGGAGCGAGGATGGGAGTTTCATGTCCACCGAGCCGCCCAGACGGTTCGATATATCTCCTTCCTCCCTGAATTCCATCGAAGAATAGTGGGAGGGGATGAAGACAGAAAACAGTCCGAGAAGATGGGCGGCTCCATAGACCGGGACTCCTTCGCATGAGATGAAGGTATGCTGGTGTTCCGTTCCCTGGACATGGATGCCCGAGTCGAGTTCCGAGCCGGTAGATACGCCGGGAAGCATATGTACGAAGCGAAGCGGATCGGCGTTCCCGAGCAGTGAAGGCGCTTTGTGAAGCAATTCTGTCCGGATAGTGCTTCGTATCCCCGTCCCAGGAGAAATCATGGATGTGTTTTTGCGGGCTGACACCAGGGAACTGTCAATCTTTTCCTGTGCGAAAACCGCGCAGGAAAGGCTGATCATCAGCAAAACAAGGGTATTACGAAGCCAGCAGCACATCCGTCAGTTTTTTTATGTAACCCATCAACTGCTCCCTGTAAGGATAGAATTCGGCACTTTCAAAGAACTCCCGTACACCTATCTCCCAGGTATTGTTGAAACGGAAAATCAGTTCATAGGCATTGAATACACCGAAATTATCCTTTAACTGTATCCCCCGGAGGGTAAAAATGGCTGCCGGGGTGTCTGTTCTGCCGTCATAGTACATCCCGAGGTGGATGCATCCCGCCACCTCTTCAAGGGCAGCCCGGTATTCTTCCCCGGGCAGGGTGCCGTCCAGCATGGACGCCTTTTGCAGGAGCGCATCGATTTCAATTGTCCCCATGAAACGCACGTTCCCCGCCCTGTCCAAGCAAAAGTCGATCTCATCGCCGATCTCGACAGGATATTCATCCGCCAGCCCCATGGACATGGCGCCGGCCACCTTCTGGCGCTCCAGCTTGAAGAACCGGTAATCGGTGAGTTCTTTCCCGCAGGAGGTGACAATCAGCAGCAGTGCTATTAGGCGCGCAAATCTCATAATGCCAGATGTTCCGCTAGGTCGCCTTCAATCATGAACCCGGTATTGTGGTGCGTCCCTGTGGTTTTTTTGTAGCTTACATTGGCTCCGACCCGGGTGAGCCTGGCGTTCAGGCTGTCGGAAAGGGCATGCGGGATGGTCTTGTCGTCATAGGACTGATACAGGTAAACGGGGAATGACGGCTTGAAATCTATCGGGATGTCCTTGGTTTCAAGGGAGGACCTGATTTTACGCCATCCTTCGCTTCCGTCATCGAAGAAGTCCATGTTCATGTAGTTCTCCAGCGACGGACCGAACCATTTCGAAAGGGTGTCGATGGGAACATCACCCGTCACAAGCTCCTCATAATGCTCCTTGAGTTCTCCTGTGAATACTTCCCTGAAGTCGATGCCGAGCTTTTCGTACCAGTCCAGGGAATACAGTATGTTGGGACAAATCGCGTAGTTGACGGTTTTGGCCTCCAGAATCTTCTCAAGGGCCTGCCGGGGAAAGTATGCGCCGGCTCCGAGCCACAGTTCCCTGACTTTCACCCCGAGTTCGGGATGTTTTACATAATGCCTTGCAAGCGCAAGCACTCCGCTGCCTCCGAGGGAATACCCGAAAAGATAATCCTGATTGCCCAGAAGGTGCCTGCGGCGGTTCCAGAGAAACTCAGAAGCCGCTTTCCGCATATCTGCAGCCACGCTTGCGATGAGGTCGTGCTGGAGATAGCAGATGGCATAGTCGTCGGTTATACCGCAGCCCGGAAGGTCCGGGATTATCATGACATAGCCCGTGCAGCCCGCGACCGCTTCCGGGATGGAACGGTTCACTGTACCGCAGCTTCCCCTGCTTTTGGTCACGGGAATTATTTCAAGGACGCCCCTTTTCCTGAAACTCTCGGGGAAATAAACCAGGCCTGATGCGGATATCGGTTTTCCCTCGTGGTCCGACGTCTTATATCTGATGCCGTATATCGTGTATTCTTTGGCGAGCTTCCGGACTTTTTCCTGCAGGGCTTCGAATTCTTCAAATCCGCCGGCGCTTTCTCCGTAATGCTTCATCACGTCGTCGATCATATCCTGGAAGTTCACTTTCCGCTCAAAGAGAACTTCCTCGAATACTTGGTATTCCAGCGGTTCGAAGCCATCGGAGTTGCACGAGGGGAAGGTGCACATGGCAAGTGCCAGGGTAATTACGGAATAACGCATGTTCAGTTGCCTTTGTAACAATCCATTTTGCGCCACCATGGGGTGGAGGGGAGTATTCCCGCTGAAAAATCCACGAGTTCCCCGATCATGGGATTCAGCAGAATATAAGGTTTGCCTTTCGAGTTCTCGAACAGATAATCCATAGGCTCGCTCCAGGGATGCTTCGAGAGCGAATATTTTGAATTGTGGTAGGGCAGGACCATCTTCGGAGAAAGCATTTCCAGCTCTTTTACAAGTTCTTCCGGGCGGGAATGGTCCGAGCCGGGAACAGCATCGTACTGACCGTTTTCCATCACCGCGAGGTCGATGGGGCCGAAGCGCCCGGGAATCTGCGCGAAATGCCCGCCGAACCCTCCGTCGCCGGATATGAAGATGCGGCCCAATATGTCCGAAGAAGGGCTTTCGATAAGCGCAGCCATCCAAAGGGTGTTGTTTTTCTTTAAAAAGCGCCTGCTGTCATGGACGGCCGTCAGGCAGTGGATACTTGCGCCGGATTTCAGCACCAGGCTGTCGTCCCAGTCAAGTTCACGTATCTTTTCAGGCGCGCAGCCCCAGTATTCAAGGTGCCCGCCCACGCCCAGAGGGCATACGAACAAATCCACTCTGTCCTTTAAAGCGGTGATGCTGAAATAGTCCAGATGATCCCAATGATTATGGGTGATGATAAGCACATCCACATCCGGTATGTCATCAGGAGTATAGGCCAAAGTACCTCTGAAGGCTTTCAGCAGCATGCGCTGCGGCCATGCATTGCTGAGAACGGGATCGACGAGGTACCTGACCCCGCCTGCCTGCAGGAACAAAGATGAATGTCCGAACCATACGGCGCAGTCGGTATTCCTGTCAAGGCCATGCAAGTCGGTCCTGACAGAGGGCACTTCGCAGGAAGGTCTGGCTTTCCCGCCTGAAGAGAGCAGGCCGAATGAAAGGGATATCAGTCCCGGATCGGACCGGTTGCAGGAGGTGCGGTTGCGGAACCGGCCGCCTTCCCAGTTGGGAGACTGTCTAATTCGCTCCATCCTTTCATTTCCCGGATCCCAGCCGAACGAACGTATGGTCCCGCAGGATATGCACAGCAACGCAAGGCAAAGGCCGCAAGCAGATGCAATGCGGCCTTTCCATAATTCAGCGTTTCCTGCGCCAGGGAACATTTCCTAGAAATGATACTCTATACCGAATATCATATTGGCGGTGCTGGCATCGATGCCGAAGCGGGTTATCTTCGGACCGTCGGCACTGTTGTTGCCCTGATACTGGGAGGTGCTTACCGACTGGTAACCCACAGCGCCGATGCGGGAGATGAGCTTGAAGTTCTTGGCCACCTTCATGGCAACACCCGGACGGCCGATAAGTTCGATGATCGTGGCCTTTTCTCCCTGGTTGACGACATTGCCCATTCCGTCATCAACTGCGACCGTGGTCTTTGCCGTCTCGAAACCGAGGACACCCTCGACGAAGACGTCGAAAGTCTTGTTGCTTACGATGTTATGACGGATGTACGGAGCGAAGCGGAAACCTGTCACATCGTTCAGGCCCAGATCGGCCGCGGCGCCTGCCGCAGTCTTGATAAGGGAACTGATGTCCACGATGTCCGCGGAACCGAATGAAGCGAGCCCGGTAAAGAATCCAATCTCGGCACCGGCGGAATTGACTTTGTTGAGGTCATAGCCAAGGTCAAACATGAGTTTGAAGGAGGACCCGTCAGTCGATCCGCCGCCGCCCGGCTGTGACATGGACGTACTGGTGAATCCGACCGAGCCGCCGGCATAGACATTGGACATGTCGAATCCACTGGATTTCTTGGACTTGGGAGCAGCCTGGGCGCTGAACGCCGATACAACCATCATTACGATCGTAACTGCGAATAATGTTTTTTTCATATTTGGGTAGGTTAAGTTGTGTGCCGCGTTGATGGAATCAAATATAGTCCGCATGCATCATATAACCTCCCTTCGCTGTCTCAAATCGTAAAAACCTATGTCGCAATTCGTAAAAAACTGCCCGGACTCATCCCCGTCTCCTTTTTGAAACTGCGGTAGAACTGTGCCCTGCCGGAAAAGCCGCACTCCATTCCGATCTGTTCGAGATTCCGCGAGTCCGCCCCGCTCTCAAGCTTCCGTATCGCGGCCTTGACCCGGTATGATGCCACATAATCCGAAAAGGAGACGCCCAATTTGCGGTTGATGCAATTGGATACATATGTACGGTTGCTTCCTGCCGCGGAAGCGAGATCATTTATGGTCAGCCCCTGCTTCAGATACAGCCTGTCTTCTTCCATCAGGTGGACAATCCTTGCCAGCAACAAGTCCTGCGCGCCGGAAGACCCGATGCCTCCTAGAGCGGTATCTGCATCCTCAGGCCCGGCTTCCCTTTGAAAATCCGTAATGTCAAAAATCGGCTTGTGGCCTATGTGGCAGATGGACCAGAGCAGGACTGAAAAGATGCACGACGGGAGCCCGAGCATGAGGCTGCCTGAAAACAGTTCCCTGCCTATGACATTGAATATAAGTGAAAAGACAGAGGTGCAGAGGAGCAGGACCAGCATGATCCGGACCGGCAGGAGTTCCTTCCCTTCAGTGTCGGAATAATAGTTGGCCACATCACGGCGGAACCTGCGGAGGCTCCGTATGCCGAAGAACAGGGTCAGGACCACTTCCAGCGAGAACAACATCTTCACTGCCGGCATGAATCCGCACAGTCCCCGCCCTGAGTAAATCAGGAAGAACGATATGGCTGACATCAGCAGCGCCGGACAGAGAAAGACGGCGTATTCGCTGCTACGGAGTTTCCGTGCCGGCACCGTAAGCCTGCGTATCCAGAGCCCGAACAGCGGATATACTGCGAGAGTACAGAATATCCATATCCCGTCGAACACGGTCACATCGGGATACACATCGTGGTTGAAATGGACGAAATGGCAGAAATACAGCAGGGTGCTGACGAGTACGAAAATGAAGAAGGCGCGGGATGCCGCCACGGACTTTTTATCGGGGAACAGGTCCATGCCAAGGGTGACCGCCCACCATAGGCAGGTCAGAAACGGCATAGCGGAAAAAACGAAGTATAGTCCTTCCCTTATCATCAGCGCCATGGTTCAAACATCCCCGGGCGTGAAGCCGGCTACTCGAATTCAAAGAGATTGATGAATCCGGTCATCATGAAGATGGCGCGGATATCCTCGCTTATGCCTTTGACGACGACTTTTCCTCCCGCGGCGGCAGCGGCCTTCCTCAGCATGAGGAAAACCCTGAGCCCGGAGCTGCTGATATACTCCAGGGCGCTGCAATCGAGGGTTATGGTTTCTGAAGCATGAGCGCTCAGGGGCGAAAGCGCATCCTGCACCTGAGGTGCCGCTGCAGTATCAAGGCGCCCGGAAAGAAGGGCGGTGTTTCCGTTCAATATAACTTCCATAATTACAATTGTTTAATCATTTTCAACACATTCTTCCCCTCCTGACGCTCGTAGGAGACGGAATCCATTATGCTCTTGACCATGAACACTCCAAGCCCGCCTACAGGCCTGTCCTCCACTCCGAGAGTTGTATCGGGTTCCGGGGCGGAAGTCGGGTCAAACGGATTGCCGCTGTCGCTGACGATGAATTCTATGCTAGAAGGGCGCAGGATGGCCTCTATGTCCACAAGTCCGTCGGAGCCCTCCGGATATGCGTACATTATCACGTTGGAAACGGCTTCCTCAAGGGCGAGGTTAAGGCTCATTGCAAGGCTCTTGTCTATCTTCTTCTCCTCGGCTATGGTCTCCACGAATCCTGCCAGCTGCGGTATCTGCCTTATATCATTGTGAAGTATCAGGTGACGCTCCTCCATGTCAGGCTTGACGGCATTCTGGTAGCTGATATAAAGCATGGTGATGTCATCGCTCGGGAGCGCGCCGTCCACGAAAGCCTCCACGGCACCGCTCAGGGCGGTAAGCCTGCTCCTGGAATCTCCCGGGACAGCAAGTGCTTCCGTCATGCGGCTGTGGCCGAACTGCTCGTGAGCGGGATTTTCAGCCTCGGTCACCCCGTCGGTATAAAGGAATATGCTGTCTCCGCACACAAGGTCGGTCTCCTGCTCCTTGAAAGGCATCCGGGACATGATTCCCAGCGGAAGGTTGGCCTCGACCGGCAGGGCTTCGCATCCGGAGCCGCGACGGAGCATCTCCGGTGCATTATGTCCGGCGTTGCAATAGCGGAGGTGCCCCGTTTCAAGGTCCAGCGTGCCGCAGAAGAAAGTCACGAACATGCTGCTTTCATTCATGTCCGACATGCTGTCGTTCATGGATGTAACTATTTTCGCCGGGCTCTTCTCATGGCCTGAGACGGTACGGAAAAGGCTTCTTGTCACAGCCATTACCAATGACGCCGGGACCCCCTTCCCGCTTACATCCCCTATGCAGAAGTACAGGCGTCCGTCACGTATGTAGAAATCATACAGGTCTCCGCCGACTTCCTTGGCCGGCACGATACTGGCGAAGATATCGATGTCGCTCCGCTCAGGGAAAGGAGGAAATATCTTGGGAATCATCGACATCTGGATGCCCTTGGCTATTTCCAGTTCCTTTTCCATCCTCTCTTTCACGGACGTGACCTGCCCGAGCTGCCTCATGTTCCTGACCGCCCTTATCATTATGAGGACTACCAGCACAAGCCCTATCAGAAGCAGGGCTACGAAGATCATTCCCGCCCTGGGGTCGGAATCTTCGCGCTTGTTGTAGAAATACTGCATCAGGCCGGCTCCTTCAAGGACGATGGCCGCTACTACCACAAGGATGAGGCTGAGGCGCACCCGCAGGGCATTCCTGGCCTTGTTGAACAATGTGTCTTCTTTCTGTCCCATCAGTCTAAAATGGTTTTCAGCGCCTGCCGCATAGCCGGCATCGGGCACTTGGTGTCACGTTCCACTATGAGAGTTTTCAATCCTGCGTAAGGAAGTATAAGATTTTCAATTTCTTCCAATGACTGTCCGGAGCCGAAGTACGCCTTGGCGAAATGCCTCCAAAACTCTATGGCAAGGGATTTGGGCATATGGAAAGTCTCTTCTATGAAAGTTTCGTCGCTGAGGTTGGTGCAAAGATATACCATTCCCACGTCAAAAAGGTGATTACCATAGCAGAAATCCCCGAGGTCGATGAAATATTTCCCTTCGGCCGTGAAAATGGCGTTGCTGAACTGCAGGTCGCCGTGGATGGCGGTATCCTCGTCAGGGACCGACATGATGAACTCCTCCAGCCTGTCCTTCTGGACGGGAGTGAAAAAAGGATTTTCGGCAAGCAGCCTGAGATACCTGTCCTTCACATTCTCAAACTGGGACGTATCCACATGGGTACCGTGCAGGTCCAGGCACATCCGGGCGAACTCGGAAGCATATCGGGCGACTTCCGCAGGATTGTCACCTGTAGCCCTGGAATAGGATTTCTTCCCTACAATCCTGTGGAAACGGATACCGTAGCGGCCGTCTTCGGTCACTACATAATCCCCGGGTTCAGGAGTCGGGATTCCCATACTGTACACCTTGCGGGAAAGCAGCATCTCGTCGAGCGGCTGGCTTATCTTGCCCGGGAAATACAGCTTGAGCATTATGGACGGGTCTGTCTTGTGGTCATAGCTCTCGCCGTTCGCCCCTCCGCCGGAAAGGACGTAATCATCCAATGATATTTTAACAGGTTCCATCATCAAATACCTGATTGATAAGATTTTCAAATTCCTTGTAAGCGAATGTGCCGTCAAGTTCGCCGAGCGCATCCCTAAGCGCCATGAAACGCCAGCGGTGCTCAGCCTTGTCGCTGACGTGAAAAATCTTCCACAGTCCGTCACCCTTGATGGCATAGTCCCTGGCGATGGCCCGCATATTCGACAGTTTGTCGCCAAGGGCCACTATCTTCACGTCCCTCGGCGCTCCTTTCAGCCTGTCGATTGCTTTTTGCTTGCGGTCATGCCAGCTCGCGGCCTCATCCATCCCGGGAGAAAGCGAATCGGTCTCCGCCTCGACTACAGAGGCTATCCTGTCACCGAATTCCCTGCGGATGTCCCCGACGGTGACGTCGGTATCCTCAACGGTATCGTGCAGGACGGCGGCGGAGAGCAGTTCCTGGTCCGGAGTGATGGTAGCAACTATTTCAGCGGCTTCCATCGGGTGTATTATGTAAGGGAAACCCTTTCCCCTGCGTTCAGTCCCGGCATGAGCCCTGAGGGCAAATGCCACAGCCCTGTCGAAAAGGCTCGTATCAAGTGGTGCGTTTGCCATAACCTATTGATTCATAAATGGTAAATCCTTTGCCTGTTCCATGATGAAATCTGCCATAGCACCATTCCCTTCGGAAGGACCGTTCAGCAGGTCAAAAATATATCGGACGCCGGCCTTTCCTCCGCCGTTCCTGAGGATATGGGCGATGCAGAGGTCCTGGGGACCTAGTGTCGATGATATTATGTCAAGGTCAGTCAAGCCTATCTGATAGCAGGCCAACTGATATGCAGCCTCGGAATTGTCCTTTATCAGACGGGATATGTCACCGAGCGTCTTGCAGCCAAGGCCGAGGAAGACTTTCAGGTACTGCGCCAGGCTGTCATCCTGGATTTCGGCCTGGTTGACGGCGGCAATCCTCTGGTTAAGCCTGCGGAAAGGCTCGAGCTCCAGATAGTTACTAAAGGTGTCTCCATCTATCAGCACCTCGTCAAGGTTGCCCGAAGCCACAAGAGCCTTCATCCGCCGGCGGTAATCGGTTATCTCCGTCCGCATGCGGCTGAATTCGTCATCTACCAGTTCCAGCATCCCGGCCAGACGGCTCATCGAACGGAGATACCTCTTCGGAATCTCCACGCCGCTCTTATAACCGGTATCGTGGCTCATGTTGGCCCACGCGTGCTGGAGGACAGTCCTTATCTGAACCTCGAACCTGTACCTGCACCCGGCGGCGCGGCAGATATAATGGAGGGAAAGATAGCCGAAACTGTCCGTTTCGTGCAGTTTGCGCTTGTCAACGCTGTTCTCCCAGTCTATATCATAGAGACGCTCGATGGCCGAAGCCACCTTGTCCACATCGTCTGCATAAAAGGTTATCACACGCAGGCCGACAATATCGGTAATGTCCGCCAAAGATTTGTATTTCTGGCCTTTGCGGTCCAGTTTCCCGGCCAGGGAGTCTTCCGCCTTGAGCCTCGATTCCACCGCAGCCACCACCAGGCCGGCATCAGCGAAAACACCCTTCAACTGTCCCTCGACCTGCTCCTTCAGATTCATGAATTCCGGCAGATGGGCCCTGTATTCGCCTAAAATGGTTTCTTTGTGTGCATCCATATTCAATCAGTAACAAACGTGATTTCGGAGCCGACCGGAGCAGAGACGCCGCAGCCCAGGAGACCGAAGCGTATCACCCCTAAGGGAGAAGTCGGCGATATCGCCTCATAATCAATCGAATAAGGCTCGATATATGCATTGCGGCGACGGATTTTCTCCCCATCAACGAAAGGATAGGCGTGATAGCACATGAAGCGCCTGCCGGCAGCATCCTTGAGGAAGGTGGCATGCCCGGCACCGCGCAGATCATCCGATTTGCGCGATGTAAACAGCGGATTGGCCTCATATTTAATCCACGAGGACGTCCTGAGCGGATCGGCATAACCGTCCCCATCCATCTTCAGCGTAAGCTGCCCGAGGCCGTAATCCGACCAGTACCCGCTTCCGCAATATGCAAGAAATATCTCGCCGTGGTCGCCATATACCGCAGTTCCGCCTTCCACCACCATGGGCAGCCTGCCGTCAGCGCCTTTTTCCTCCCACTGCTGGGTGGGATACGTTACTACGGAAGGTTTGCCTGCCATTTTCCATGGCGTTTCCATCCGCGCCATCATGATCTTCTGGTAAAAGGCGCCGTAGCCCTGTCCGCGGCCTTCTTCCTCTATCCACATGGCATAGAGGCCCTTATGCCTGCCGGAAGGTATCTTCAGCATGCTCAGCCCCCCTGCCCAGACATCATACACCCGGCCGCGCACGTCAAGGAACGGCTGAGAAGCCCCCCGCCCGCCGCTTACAGGATGCACATACGGCCCCGCAGGGGTACCTGAGACCGATTTGAGCACCACCATCCTGATATATGCAGACGAAGGCTTACCACCGACAACATCCTTTTTCCGAAGCGTGAGGAAGAGATACCATCCGCCGTATCCGGGAAGGTCATCTTCCGATATATGGTGGATTTCCGGCGACCAGGTGCCGTTCAGTTCCGCATCCTTTCCGTAAAGCTGCCTGACCGTGGGGTCCTCCGCGGAGCGGTAAATGAGATCCACGGTCCTGAGGGGCTGCGTGCCTTCCGACAGCTCCGCAAGGCTCCTGCCTTGCACGAGGGCAATGTTGCGGCTTCCTGTCATCGTAAGATAGAATACGCCGTCTTCATAGAGAAGGCATGGATCCGCTACGCTCCGTCGCAGAAGAGTTCCGGGGAGGGTTTCAGCGGAGACAGCCACGGCGAGGACCGAGAGGAAAAACGCAAGTACGGACTTTTTCATAATTCACACAGAACATAAGGCGTACGGTGCAAAAATAAAAAACAAAAATCACTATCTTGCAGTGATATGAAGAATTATCTGAAGACATATGCTGCGGAGGTGATATTCTGGGCTCTCTTCGGGCAGATTGCCGGCGCCCAGAGCATCTTCGACTTCTTCGGTCAGGCTCCCGGCGGATGGCAGGAGAGGCAGGCTCCGAAAGCGGCCGGTAAGGCCTCCGACACCTACAATATTTTCTGGGGCGCCGATTACAGCCTGAATTTTCTCAATGACGAATTCTCCCCCACCGAGGGCAGGTTCAACTCATCCGGGACCATCTTCAGGAACATACTAACTCCCATGGCAGGTTTCAGGCTGAGACAGGATGGTGGCATCGTCCATACACTTACGGCCGGCATCGATATCATACGGGACATGGGAGCACACCCGGTTTCCGCAGATGACATGGCGGCGGAAAACACCCGCCTTTTCAGGGAACTTACATTCTACTATGGCATCAGCGCCAGAAGCGGAAAGACAAGGATTAACGCATACGCCGGGATGTTTCCCCGCAAAATCATAGGAGGCGACTGGCCAGCAGCGTTTTTCTCGGATGCGACAGTCCTCTCCGACAGGAACCTCGAAGGCGCAGCCCTGAAACTGTCCGGCCGGAGATGGCGCCTGATGGGCGCATGCGACTGGAACGGCAGCAGGGCACAGGGACGCCGTGAAAGGTTCATGCTCATGTCAAAAGGAGATTTCTCATTCGGAACGCTCCTTTCCGCAGGATACTATATGACCGGATACCATTTCGCCTCCCCTGAAGAGTTCAGGGACGTGGCCGACAACATCCTTGCCGAACCTTACCTCAGGTTCGACCTTGCCCGGATGACGCGGCTCCAGGAACTTTCGGTCAGGCTGGGATACCTGCAGGGCCTCCAGAGGCTGAGATCGGTATCCGGCCGCTTCGACGCACCCCGCGGAGGAGAGCTGGCCGTCACGGCCCGCAAATGGAACGCAGGCATATCCAATTCCTTGTTCTACGGCACGTCACTCATGCCATACTACGACATCCCGCAGCCGGGAGGATGGCCGGTTTACGGCAGCATGCTGTATCCCGGAGACGCCATGTACAAGGTTCACGAGGATGCCGCTACCCCATGGGACAGGCCCGGTTTTTACAACCGTGCGGAAGTGTTCTGGCAGCCGCGTATTCCTGGGCCGGTGAAACTCAGGATAAGCGCCCTATTCCATATCACTGCCGACTCCTGCAGTACCCTCCGGCTGTCCGGCACGACCCAGAAACTCACCCTCACCTATAACTTCAGGCTGAACCGTACAGCCGGGAAAACAAGGGTCAAAGAAGCCCAAAGGTCTCAGATAAAAGACAGTAAAATTATATGAAACTCAAGTATTTACTCTATGCATCGGCAGCGCTTGCCCTCCTTGTTCCCGCCGCATGCACCCGCAAACTCGCCGACGGGCAGTACACCCTCCACGTGCTTTCTACCAACGACGTCCACGGCACCTGGTTCGATTCCACCTATACCGGAGGCGGTATCCGCAAATCACTCTTCGCCCTCAACTATTACGTGGACAGCTGCAGGACGGCCTTCGGAGCTGAAAACGTGGTGCTGGTAGATGCCGGTGACTGCCTGCAGGGAGACAACGCCCCGTACTATTACAATTATGTCGATACGCTGACGCCACACCTTTTCCCGAGGCTCCTGGGATATATGAAGTACGACGCCGTTGCGGTAGGCAACCACGACATCGAGACCGGACATCCGGTTTATGACAGGGTGACCGAGGATCTCAGGAAGGAAGGGGCCGACTTCCTCGCCGGGAACGCACTGCGCACATCCGACGGGAAACCGTATTTCCCGATATACAAAATGGTTGACAGGGCCGGCCTGAGGATAGCCGTCCTGGGGTACACCAACGCCAATATCAAGGCATGGCTGCAGGAAGAGCTCTGGAGCGGCATGACTTTCGAATCGCTCAAGGACATAGTCCAGGGGCAGATCGACCAGGTACGCGCAAAGGAGAAGCCCGACGTGGTGATAGTCACCATGCATTCCGGCTGCGGGAAAGGCGACGGCAAGATACTTGAAAACGAAGCGCTTGACATATTCAATTCCGCCAGAGGGGTGGATTTCCTCGTATGCGGGCACGACCACCGGCCGAAAGTGGAGACCAGGGACACCACCTGCCTCCTGAACTCCGGAAGCCACAGCCGCTACCTGGCCCACGGGACCCTCCGCCTTACCGTAGAGGGAGGCAAGATAGCATCGAAAACATTTGATACCGAGCTCATTCCGGTCAAGGCGGAAAAGGCCGACCCGGTGATGCGCGAGGCCTTCCGCAAGGATTTCGAGGCCGTCAAGGCATTCACCCTCAAGGAAGTAGGCACCCTCGGCACGCCGCTCATATCCCGTGAGTCCTTCGCCGGAATGTGCAGCTACATGAACCTCATTCACAAGGTGTGCCTCGGCTGCTCCCCCGCGGAGATATCCTTCGCCGCACCCCTTTCATACAACCGCACCATAGAGCCGGGAGTGATGGTTTACAACGATCTATTCACGATCTATCCTTACGAAAACCAGTTGTTTGTCGTGAAAATGACCGGCTCCGAGATAAAGGATTACCTCGAATGTTCCTACGGCAGATGGATCCAGACCTGTACCGCTGCAGGCCAGCACGCCCTCAACATAGCCAAAAGGGACGATCCCCGTACGATGCAGTCGGGATGGTCTTTCGTCGAAAGGTCCTACAATTTCGATTCGGCGGCCGGAATCAACTACACCGTCGATATTACCAAACCGAAGGGCAGCCGCATCAACATAACCACCATGGCCGACGGCACTCCGTTCGACATGGACAGGACCTACAACGTCGCAATGACCAGCTACAGGGCCAGCGGCGGAGGAGGCCTGCTCAAGGAAGGCCCCGGAATCGACACTTCCCGCATAGGGGAAAGGACAGTGGCGCGTTATCCCGAAATCAGGGAGATTATCTACCGTTATCTGCTTGAAAACGGCAGCATAGAAGCCGGAAAGATATCCGACGGCATCGGCTCCTGGAAATTCATACCGGAAAAACTTGCCGGCAAGGTCATCACCGCCGACATGGAACTGCTTTTCGGGCGCAAAAAATAAGTATATTTGCAGGTTAATTCGCATTTATGACCATGATATCATTTCTTCAGGCAGAAACCATCGGCGACACCCTCGCCAGGGCTGCAGAAACGCTCGGCAATGCCGCACCTGCCATCCAGCAGCAGGAAATGTCATTTTCCCTCATTGACATGGCCGCCAAGGGAGGCTGGCTCATGCTGGTTCTCCTCGCCCTTTCACTCATTGCCATTTACATATTCGGGCAGAAATGGTGGATGATACACAAGGCAGGCAGCATAGACAGGCATTTCATGGATGACATAAAGGACTATGTCCACGACGGCAAGCTCAAGTCCGCACTTTCCCTGTGCGACAAGTTCGACTCCCCCATCGCCAGGCTGGTCCAGAAGGGCATAGAGCGCATCGGGAGGCCGCTGGGAGACATCCAGACGGCTGTGGAGAATGTAGGCAACGCCGAAGTGGCAAGGCTCGAAAAGGGACTTCCCATCCTCGCCACCATCGCGGGAGGCGCCCCTATGATAGGCTTCCTCGGAACCGTGCTCGGCATGGTCCAGGCCTTCTTCAATATGGCCAATGCCGGCAACAACGTCGATATATCCCTCCTTTCCAGCGGTATTTATACGGCCATGATCACCACCGTCGGAGGCCTTATCGTGGGCATAGTCGCATACTTTGGATACAACTATCTGACTTCCAACATCTCCGACCTGGTGTTCAAGATGGAGAACGCCACCATCGAGTTTATGGATCTTCTGCACGAACCGGCTGAAAAACAGTAGTTTATGGCTCTGAAACGCAACACGAAGGTGCTCTCGGACATCGGGATGTCGTCAATGACGGACCTGGTGTTCCTGCTGCTTATCTTCTTCCTTATAACATCCACGCTGGTCAATCCCAACGCCCTGAAGCTGCTGCTTCCGAAGAGCACGGGGCAGGTATCGGCGAAAGCCACCGTCAGCGTATCGATAAAGGACTGGAGCACGGCCGAGGCTCCCGCTGCAGGCACTTACACTTATCACATCAACGGTTCGGAGGTTCCGGTAGCGTTCGAGGCCGTGGAGGATGAACTCATAACCCTCCTGCAGAGCGACGAGGACCCGACTTTCTCGATATATGCCGACGAGACCGTGCCCGTCAGGGAGATAGTGGCGGTCATGAACATCGCCAAACGCAACCATTACAAGGTAATCCTGGCCACGAGGCCGGAATAGGACATGGCGGAATACAGGCAGAAGAGAAAGAAGACCGAGGCGTTCGCCCGCATGGCCGGAGTGGTCGCAGCCATAGCCGCTCACGGCCTCCTTGCGGTATGTTTCGCGTTTTCCGGCCTGAAATACATCTATCCCCCGCCGGAGGAGGCCTCATTCGTACTTGACTTCACAGAGCAGGAGCCCGAAGTCCCGGAGCCTCTCAAACAGGGGCCCCAGCCACAGGACGAGGTAGTGGACATTACAAAGCCGGTGGAGATTGTCAAAAGGTCGGAAGCCCCCGTGAAGGGGACCAGGGCCAATGTGGCAAAAGCCTCCACGGTGGACGATTTCGGCGACGTGGACCAGCCGAAGCCCGAGACAGAAAAGCCCATTGAGCAAAGGGCCCTGTTCCATACAGCCCATAACAAGCCATCGAAGGATACGCTTGCCCCGCAGACCGCAAGGGACATCTCAGGCAGATTGTCTGAAGGGCATGCGGGCGGCAATACCGACAAGGGGCCTTCCTCCGGTGCTCCCAATGCCAGGCTGCAGGGAAGAAGGGTGCTGGGCAACCTTCCGAAGCCGGCATACAAGGCGGAAGAATCCGGAATAGTGGTGGTAACGGTATGGGTGGACCAGTACGGAAATGTCCAGAAAGCCCAGGCCGGAGCCAGGGGCACCACGGTCACGGACAGCAGACTATGGAATGCGGCAAGGGACGCCGCGCTGAAATCCCACTTCAATCAGAGCATTGACGCCCCGGCTCTTCAGGAAGGGACTATCACATACAAATTTTCACTCAGATAACCAGTTGCCCCGCCCTGCGGCGTGAGTCGCGGGACCGGGCGAGATAACAACAGATATGGAAAAGAAATTCAATGGTGAAAGACCCCGGCGCGATGCCGGGAACATGTCCGGAAGGTCCTACGGGGACAGGCCGGCGCGCAGGTTTTCAGACCGCCGTGAAGGCGGATACGGCTCAGACCGTCCGAGGCGTTTCGAGGGCAGTGAAGACCGCCCCCGCCGCTCATTCGGCGACGGTGAACGTTCCTTCGGCGACAGGCCACGCAGAAGCTATGGCGACCGCCCGCAGAAGCCCTACGGAGACAGGCCGGCAAGGCGTTTCGACGACAGGGGGCCAAGGCGTTTTGACAACCATGGTCCAAGACATTTCGACGACCGTCCCAGGCGCTATGGGGACCGCGGCGCAGCATCTTTCGGAGACCGCGAAACCGGTATAGAGAACATGCTGAGCCGGAAGCCGGTCATAGACGGAGCCCAAGATACCGGTGAGACCTTCACCCCGGAAGCTCCCGACCAGGTACGGCTCAACAAATTCATAGCCAACTCCGGCATATGCTCCCGCAGGGAAGCCGACCAGATGATACTCGCAGGTGTCGTAACCGTCAACGGCGAGGTTGTCAGCGAACTCGGCACCAAGGTCAATCCCTCCACCGACGACGTACGCTTCAACGGCGAGAGGCTGAAAGGTGAAGAGAAGGTCTATATCGTAATGAACAAGCCCAAGGGGGTGACCACGTCCACCAGCGATCCCCACAACGAAAAGGTGGTGACGGACCTTCTGAAAGGATGCAAGGCAAGGGTATTCCCCGTCGGGAGGCTCGACAAGAACACCACGGGGGTGCTGATGCTCACCAACGACGGCGAGATATCCGAGAGGCTCACCCACCCTTCATACGACAAGAAGAAAATATACCAGGTCCTTCTGGACCGGCCCCTGGAAGCTGAAGACAGGGACAGGATACTTTCGGGTATAACCCTCACCGACGGAGACATAAAGGCCGATGAACTCGAGTACATAGACAGCGAGGATCACCGCAAGCTCGGCATAGAGATCCATTCCGGCAAGAACAGGATAGTCAGGAGGATATTCGACTCCCTCGGCTACGAGGTGACGGCCCTCGACAGGGTGTATTTCGCCGGACTGACGAAAAAAGGCCTTCAGAAAGGTGAATGGCGCTATCTGACCGACAGCGAAGTCAATATCCTCAGAATGGGAGCATACGTGTAATGGGGACTCACAGGGCAGGTTTCGTCAATATCATCGGAAATCCCAACGTCGGCAAATCGACGCTGATGAATGCGCTCGTGGGTGAAAAGCTGTCGATTGTCACGGCCAAGGCCCAGACTACGCGCCACCGCATAATGGGCATAGTCAACGGAGAGGACTGGCAGATAGTGTATTCCGACACTCCGGGCATCCTCCGCCCGGGCTACCGTCTGCAGAAGAACATGATGAACTTCGTTGACACCGCCCTCGGCGATGCCGATGTCATCCTCTACGTGACCGACGTGGTCGAGAAATGGGACAAGAACAGCGAATATATAGCCAAACTGCGCAATGTGGAATGCCCGGTGGTGCTGCTTATCAATAAGATTGACATAAGCGACCAGGCCACGGTAACTTCCCTCATGGCATCATGGCACGAACAGCTGCCCCAGGCCGAGATAATCCCGGTTTCCGCCAGGGAGAAATTCAATCTGGAAAGCGTGTTCGAAGCCATATCCGAAAGGCTTCCCGTCGCCCCTCCATGGTTCGACAAGGACGTGTTCACCGACAAGAACCTGCGTTTCTTCGCTTCCGAAATCATCCGGGAAAAGATTCTGGAGCAATACAGCCAGGAAGTTCCGTATTGCTGCGAAGTGGAGATAGAAGAATTCAAGGAAGGCGAGGAAAGGTACGAAATCAGCGCTGTCATTTACGTGATGAGGGATTCCCAGAAGGGTATCCTGATAGGAAAAGGCGGTGCCGCCATGAAAAAGCTCGGCACGGCCGCAAGGCTGGAAATGGAAGATTTTTTCCAGAAGAAGGTCTTCCTGAACATGTTTGTAAAAGTTGACGAGAACTGGCGTGAAAGCCGCAAGGAACTCCGCCGGTTCGGGTATGAAGATTAATCAGGTTACTATGGACGAATTCGACGATATCACCCCGCAGGAGCCTCAGGAGGAGCAGGAAGAGGAGCTCGGCACCACGGCCGGGGCTTCAGGAAAATACGACAAACTGACAGGTGAGGACAGCCGGCGGTTCAAACTGTCTGGGATGTTCAGGGACTGGTTCCTGGACTATTCGTCCTATGTGATACTGGCCCGTGCAGTTCCGCACATCGTGGACGGCCTGAAGCCGGTGCAGCGCAGGGTGCTGCATGCAATGAACCGCATCGACGACGGCCGCTACACGAAAGTTGCCAATATCGTCGGACAGGCCATGCAGTTCCACCCCCACGGTGACGCCTCCATACTCGGGGCCCTTGTCCAGCTGGGACAGAAGGGATATACCGTTGACTGCCAGGGAAACTGGGGAAACATCCTTACCGGTGACGGAAACGCAGCCCCGCGATACATCGAGGCCCGCCTGAGCAACTTCGCCAAGGAAGTACTCTTCGACGACGAGGTCACTCCATGGACAGTATCCTATGACGGCAGGCAGAAGGAGCCGCTTGAACTTCCGGTCCGCTTTCCGCTTCTGCTCGCCCAGGGCACGGAAGGCATTGCCGTAGGCATGGCATCCAAGATACTTCCGCACAATTTCAACGAACTGATTTCGGCGTCCATAGCCATCCTCAAAGGGGAGGACTACACCTTGTACCCTGACTTCCCCACCGGCGGATACGCCGACTGCTCGAAGTATATGGACGGACGCCGCGGAGGAAGCATAAAGGTAAGGGCCAAAATCGGCAAGATAGACAAGAATACCATAGTCATCAGCGAGTTGCCGTACGGGAAGACCTCGCACATGCTGATCGATTCCATAATCAAGGCCAAGGACAAAGGCAAGATCAAGATCAAGAAAATCGAGGATATGACCACGGACAAGGTGGAGATAGTGATCCACCTGCCCAATGACGTATCCCCGGACAAGACGATCGACGCCCTGTACGCTTTCACCGACTGCGAGACGGCAATCGCCCCGAACGCATGCGTGATCAAGGACAACAAGCCGGAATTCCTTTCGGTGAAGGACATCCTGGAATATGACACCTTCCACACCCGTGATCTTCTGCGCAGGCAGCTGGAGATAAAACTGTCCAAACTTGAAGACCAATGGCACGCGGACTCCCTCGAAAGGATATTCTTCGAGGAAGGCGTCTATAAGATACTGGACGACAGGTCTTTCGCCTCTTGGGAAAAGCAGAAGGAGGCTATCCTGACGGCAATGCTGGCATGGCGCGACCGCCTGAAACGCGACATTGTGATGGAGGATATCGACCGTCTTGTGGAAAAGCCTGTGCGCAAGATATCCAAATTCGATGCGAAAGCCCTGGATATCAAGATCAAAGGCCTTGAAGATACTATGGCCAAGGTGAAGAAGGACCTGGCCAATATCACGGGCTATACGATAGACTGGTTCTCATCCCTCGGCAAGAAATACGGGAAAGATTATCCCAGGCTTACGGAAATAACCAGTTTCGAGACGATTGCAGCCACCAAGGTCGTGAACAATAATGCCAAACTCATGGCCAACCTCGAAGCCGGCTTCGTAGGCATAGGACTTAAGAAAGACGACGGAGGGGAATTCATCTGCGAGTGCTCCGACCTTTCCGAAATCATCGTGATAGGCAAGGACGGCCGCTACAAGGTGACCAAAGTCACCGACAAAGCCTTCTTCGGCGAGAGTCTCCTGTATGTCGGACTGTTCAACAGGGGTGACAGCCGTACCGTTTACAACCTCATTTACCGGGACGGAAAGAACGGTGTCTATTATGCAAAACGCTGCGCCATAACATCCGTCACCCGCGACAAGGAGTATAACCTTACGGGAGGCAAACCCGGTTCCACGATACTCTGGTTCACCGCCAACCGCAACGGCGAGGCGGAAGTGGTGAAAGTGACGCTGCGGCCGCGTCCGAAGCTCAAGAAGAACACCCTGGACTACGATTTTTCCGCCCTGTCCATAAAGGGCAAGACCTCCAGGGGCAACCTCGTGACCAAGAATCCTGTCCAGAAGATTCAGCTCAGAAGCAAGGGCATCTCTACGATAGAAGGCAAGGAAGTATGGTTCGATGCCGATATACAGAGGCTTAACGAAGACGGCCGCGGCCTGTCCCTCGGCATGTTCACTCCTGAGGACAAGGTCCTTGCGATATTCAAGGACGGCACTTACTATACCACTGCGCCCGACTCCGGAATCCGCTATCAGGGAGAGGTGCTGACAATAGAGAAATTCGAAGAGGACAAGACTTACGCCGCACTTTACTGGGACGGAAGCGTCAAAGCTTTCTATATCAAGCGTTTCAGCTTCACTCCCAGCGACAACACCCCGGTCCGCTTCATTTCGGATTCCAAGGGCTCGTACCTCGTGGACATCTCAGACGACGCCTTCCCTGCATTCACCGTAACTTTCGGCGGCAAATACGCCTCACGGCAGCCTGAGACCATCGATGCGGCCGACTTCATAGGCAAGAAGGGGCTGACGGCAAAAGGAAAGAAGTGCCACCAGTACGACATCGCTTCAGTTGCTTTCACGGACCCCCTTCGGCAGAGCGGACACGAAGAAGAGCCTGACAGGATTACCGATTTTGACGATCTCTCCGAAATCCGTGAAACGATCGGCGAGACAGGGGCCGATGAATCCACATCGGAGCAAAATCAACCCAAAGGCGCAAGCCCCGGAGATGTGATAGACCTTGGAGAGGATGACATCCCGGACGGTGAGCCGAGCCTGTTTGACTTCACGGAATAGGTCCATGACTATTACCCTCAGCGGCTTCATGGGCTGCGGAAAGAGCAGCATAGGGCTGGAACTTGCCCGGATGCGAGGCTGCCCCTTCCTTGACCTCGACCACCTGATAGAGGAATCGGAGGGCATGAGCGTTGCGGACATTTTCGCCACAAAAGGCGAGAAGGAGTTCAGAAAAATTGAAAGCAGGGTCCTTTCCGAAGTGCTTTCAGGCAAAATGTACGGAGACCTTGTGCTTGCCCTGGGCGGCGGCACGACGGTTGATAAAAACAATGCCGCCCTTGTCAGGAAAGAATCTTTTAACGTATATTTGAGAGCGACGGAGGACACCCTCGTAGAGAACCTTACCGGAAATACCGACGGCAGGCCGCTCCTGAAAGACGCACGGGATCTCCGCTCAAGGGTTGCCTCGATGATGGAAGAACGCGCCGTCATATATGCTGAGACTGCACGGCTGGTCGCCGATGTCGACGGACTTTCTTTCACCGATGCGGCACGGGCCGTGAATGAAAGACTTAACCAATTAATCCAATAAACTATGAGCAAATTTCTTACGGAATTCAAGGAATTCGCAATGAAAGGCAATGTGGTCGATATGGCCATCGGCGTAGTCATCGGCGGCGCATTCGGAAAGATTGTCACCTCCCTTGTCAACGACATCATCATGCCCCTCGTCGGCGCCCTCGTCGGAAACGTGGAGTTCACCACTCTCAAGGCAGTCCTGAAGGAAGCTGTGATGGACGGGGAGACCGTCGTCAAGCCTGAAGTTGCACTCACCTACGGTAACTTCATCCAGGTCACCGTGGACTTTCTCATCGTGGCGTTCTGCATCTTCCTCGCAATCAAGGCCATCAACGGCATGAAGAAAAAGAAGGAAGAACCCGCACCCGCGCCCGAAGCACCTGCTCCCAAGCCGGATGACGTAGTCCTCCTCGAGGAAATCCGCGACCTTCTGAAGAATCAGAAATAAAACCGCAGCCCTACGCAAGCGCAGGAATGCGCATTGCGGAACGGTATCCACTGAGATTGCAGCTGCCCGGGATGACCTTTCCCAGGTAGCTGCAAACTATATCTGAAATGAGTTTGTGACCCTCGACATTGGGATGGGCACCATCCTCACAGAAAAGCCTCTGATAGCCCCGCTGTGAAAGGAATGCGGAAGTGATGTCTATCACTGGGACCTTCATTATGCCGGCAATCTTGAAAATCTCTATATTGTACATCTCATGCCAGGACATGATATACTCTACATCACCGCCGAGCCATGAAAGCACATTGTCCTTCTCCTGCTGCGACATGCCCCTGGTCACGAATTCAAAATAGCGCTGAGGGACGATGGGCGGCAGGGAAAGCATCAGGGGCTTGGAGCCCGCAAACCGCACCCTGTCGATGATCTCCTTGTAATTGAGGCCGAAATTGACGAGGTCCGTATGCGGCTCGTGACGCACCCCAGGGTCGGAGGCAATCTCCCTCCAGTCGAAATTACAGTCGTTGCCGCCGTACTCCAGAAGGGTGTAATCGGCTGACTTCAGTTTTCTCAGATGCAGGGACAGGATTCCCTGTGCGGTACGGACTGTACCACCGAACTTTCCGTAATTGGATATGTCAATACCAAGCCGATGACGGCACTGCTCAGTGAAATTGTCAGAAAGCAGGGCATAACCGGTCCTGCGGCTCCGCTCGGGAACGACTCCTTTGATGATGGAATCTCCAAATGCTACCAGTTTTGCGATTTTCATAGCAGTCAGTCACATTATGTCTGCAAAAATACCTGCGTCTTTCGTCACAGCCAACCTTTGGTGATAAAGTGATAAGCCAAAGTTATAAAAGCGCACGAACAGGGACAAAAATAGCAAAATTTGGGACAAAAGGAAGAAAAATATATATTTGTCACAACGTCATAATACATAAGATAAATGTCCAGGATATCTTCAGTTTTCAGGAAATGGCCGGCCACGCTGCTATATCTCATAGTGGTGCCCGCCTTTTTCCTAAGCTTCATGCTAATCTATCGCCCTTACGGCTCAGGAGTGCTGCTGGAGATGGGGCGCGGCCTGTTCACATTCAACGTGACCATCCTTTCCAGCATAGTTCTGGTCACGATTGCACTGTCACGTCTGGTACTATGGCTGGTAAGCCGCAGGATTGACACTTCCTGGACGGCCTACATCCTCTGGTGCATGGCCGAGGCCCTGGCGATGTCGCTGTTCGGAGCGCTGTACATAACCCTCATGCTAAGGGGCGCGCAGTCGTATTTCTCAGTCCTGGCATGGAGCCTCGGCTGCATGCTGAGCATCAGCATCTATCCCTATGCCGTCATAACCCTCGCCCTTCAGCTGAAGGTAAAGGCGGAGCAGGCGTCACATCCTGCGGTGCAGGACGCATCAATGATACGGTTCCATGATACCGGACAGCGGCTCAAGCTCGTCATATCCCCGGCAGCCGTCCTTTACATCAAAGCCGAAGAAAATTACGTATCAATCCATTACACGGACAACGGACGGTTGAAAAAGTACGTCCTGAGAGCATCAATGCGCTCACTTGAAGAACTTGCCGCAAAGCACGGCCTCGTACGCTGCCAGAGGTCATTCTACATCAATCCGGACCACATCCGCATCATACGGAGGGAACCGGGCGGCATCGTGGCCGCGGAACTGGACATAGACGGAGCGGCCAGCATTCCGGTTTCCCGCAAGTATTACGAGAATCTGTCGGCCTTCCTATAGGCCTGCGGACCCCAGAAGATTTCCAATAGCCTGATGAACGGCCTCGAACCCGAAAGAAGCGAGCTGTTCCTTCATCCTGGAGGTGATACGGTCATTACAGAGATTGCCGACCGAACCTACAAGAGTATGGCCCAACGCTTCAACGGTCTTCTTCCCGCCAAGCGGCGAGAAAGTGCCTGCAGCGATGTCGGCGGCCACCTTGCGGTATGCATCCCTGAACGGCATTCCCCCTGAGACAAGGCGGTTGACTTCCTCGACGCTGAAGGCCTGGCCGTACAGGGGATTATCCATAAGCCCTTCCGTAACAGTCATATTGCTCACGGCGTAAGTCACTATGTCGATGACATCGTCCATCTCGTCGAACATCGGGACGAACAGTTCCTTTATCAGTTGCATGTCCCTGAAATACCCTGAAGGCAGGTTCCCGGTTATGAGGCGGATATTGTTGGAAATGCCCTGCAGGCGGTTGCAATGCGCCCGGACAAGTTCAAACACATCCGGATTCTTCTTGTGCGGCATTATGCTCGATCCGGTAGTGAGCGAGTCAGGAAGCCTGACGAAACCGAAATTCTGGCTGTTGTACATACAGGCATCCATTGCCATGCGGCCTATCGTCTCGGCCAGGGACGCGTACGCATAGGATATTATCCTCTCGGTACGTCCGCGGCCCATCTGGGCATAGACGACATTTACATTCATCCCGTCAAATCCCAGCAGACGGGTGGTCATATCCCTGTCGAGAGGAGCCGAAGAACCATAACCGGCGGCCGCACCGAGGGGATTGCGGTTGGTTATGTCCCATGCGGCCTTCATGAGAGCCATGTCGTCGGAAAGGCTTTCGGCATAAGCTCCGAACCACAGTCCGAAAGATGACGGCATAGCAACCTGCAGATGGGTATAACCGGGAAGAAGGACGTCCTTATACTTTTCGGAAGCAGCTATCAGCACATCAAACAGCCGGCCTGCAAGGGTAACGGTACGCTCTATCCTGTCGCGGGCGAACAACTTGACATCCAGCATGATCTGGTCGTTGCGCGACCTTCCTGTGTGGACTTTCTTGCCGGTATCGCCCAGGATGGCCGTAAGGTTCTGCTCCACCTGGGAGTGGATATCCTCCACATCCGGGTCGATGACGAACTTGCCGGCATCAGCCTGCTCATACATCTTCCCAAGCTGCGGCAGCAGGGCACGAAGGTCAGCCTCCGGGAGCAGACCGACTGACTCCAGCATGGTGATATGGGCCATCGTCCCGAGTATGTCGAATTTGGCGAGCGGGAGGTCCATTTCCCTGTCCCTGCCGACGGTAAAGGTGTCTATCCTGCCGTCCTCCTGTATCCCCTTATCCCAAAGTTTCATAGCTATCTACTTATACGATAAATGTTTACAATACCTCCAACCCGTCAAGGAGACGGACGTAACCTTCCGAGGCAGCGTCTATCTCACTGATGAGGATATACTCGTCCGCAGTATGCGAACGCGACGACTCCCCCGGCCCGATTTTCACTGTAGGGAACGGGCTTACCGCCTGGTTGCTCGTGGTAGGAGAACCGAACAGTTCCATCCCCAAAGCCTCAGCCCTGCGGACCACAGGCGATGACAGGTCCGTATGCGAACTGCCAAGCCTCGTGGAACGGGCCGACACCGAACACTTTACGTTCCGGCGCACGTAAGAGAGCAACTCTTCGTTGGAATACAACCCGTTGGAGCGCACGTCCACCACGAAGGTACACCTGTCCGGCACCACATTATGCTGAGTCCCGGCATTTATCTGAGTTACGGTCATCTTCACCCGGCCCAGATACGGCGACACCTTGTCAAACGAAAAGCCCTGGATGGTCCTTATATCTTCAATGGCGCCGTAAATGGCATTTATGCCCTCATCCCTTGCGGCATGCCCGCTCTTTCCCACAGCCTCACAGTCCAGCACCATAAGCCCCCTTTCGGCTACGGCGAGCCTCATCCCCGTCGGTTCGCCCATGACGCCAAGCGTCATAGGACCGATTTCCGGGAAAAGAGCCTCGATACCGTTTTTCCCGCAAACCTCTTCCTCTGCAGTAAACGACAGGACCATCCTGTACGGCTGGGGCCTCGAAGACAGTTCGAGATATGCCTCCAGAAGGGCGACTATGCTGCCCCCGTCGTCATTGGAACCGAGGCCGTAAAGCCTGCCGTCCTCCACCGAAGGCCTGAATGGATCACGGGTGTATCCGGATGCAGGACGCACCGTATCTATGTGGGCATTCAGGAGCAGCAGCGGAAGGCTCCTGTCGGCCACACTCTCACACCAGAGGTTGTTGTATTTGCGGTGTACGTCAAGTCCGAGAGCTGTCAGCCGCGCCTGCAGGAAGTCGGCGGCAGCAGTCTCCTCCCTGCTGAAAGAAGGCAGGGAGATAAGGCCTTGAAGTATGTCTATATACTTTGACATCAGTTTATTACAGTTCCTCCGGTAAGGCTGTCGAACTTAGTTATCCTCACCGACGCCACTCCCCCTTTTACGGCACTGACGGCATTCTGCAGTTTCGGAATCATGCCGCCGCTTACGGTGCCGTCGGCTATGAGGCTGTCCGCTCCGCCGGCACACACCCGGGCAATTACATCCCCGGAGGGCGACATTATGCCTTCTTTTTCAAAACAGAAAACCAGCTCCACCTCATAATCCCCTGCAAGTGCGACTGCGACGCAGGACGCCATGGTGTCGGCATTGGTATTCAGCAGCCCGTCAGCTTCGCTGTAGGAAAGAGGGGCAACGACGGGGGTGAACCCCGATGACAGAAGCTTTGTAAACGTTTCTCCGTCAACGGATTCCACATCTCCCACAAAACCATAGTCTATCTCCGCCACCGGCCTCTTCACAGACTTTATGCAGCCTCCGTCAGCACCGGTAAGCCCGAGTGCATTCACTCCCCTATCCTGCAGGGCTGCGACTGTCCGGCGGCTCACAAGCCCTCCATAAACCATCGTAACCACTTCAAGCATAGGGGCATCCGTTATCCTGCGTCCTCCTTCCATCCTGGTTTCGATTCCAAGACGCGAGGCCATGGCCGTAGCGGTACGGCCTCCCCCGTGGATGAGGATCTTGGCGCCTTCAATGGCAGCGAATCCGTCGAGGAATACTGCCAGGGATGCGGAATCCTCAAGCACAGCCCCGCCCACCTTTACTACCGTAAGCTTCTGTTTCATACAATATTACAAGCTCTCCAGCATCCTTTTGAGCACCACTTGTGCAGAGACCACCCTGTTGGCGGCTTCAGGAATCACCAGGCTGCGTGGGGAATCTATCACCTCGTCGGAGACGATCATATTGCGCCGCACAGGCAGGCAGTGCATGAAATAAGCATTGTCGGTAACTGCCATCTGGCGGGCTCCCACTGTCCAGGAGCGGTCTTTCGACAGGATTTTGCCGTATTGCGTATATGACGACCAGTTCTTGGCATAGATGAAGTCAGCTCCTTCGAAGGCCTTCATCTGGTCGTATTCTATCCTGGCATTGCCGGAGAATTCAGGTGCCAGTTCATAGCCTTCGGGATGCGTGATTACAAAATCCACATCGGCAGCATTCATCCACTGAGCGAACGAGTTCGGGACTGCCTGCGGAAGTGCGTTGGGATGCGGAGCCCAGGTAAGGACCACTTTCGGACGCGGCTTGGTCTTGTACTGGTCGATGGTTATCAGGTCTGCAAAAGCCTGGCAGGGATGCACGGTCGCCGATTCAAGGCTTATGACCGGTTTGCCGGAATACTCTATGAACTGCCTGAGGATAGTCTCATGATAATCAAAGTCACGGTCCTGGAAACGGGCGAAGGAACGCACTCCGATTATGTCGCAATAACTTCCTATCACGGGGATAGCTTCACGCAGATGCTCAGGCTTGTCACCGTCCATGACAACCCCCATCTCGGTCTCAAGTTTCCAGCTGTCGGCACCGACATTCAGGACTATCGCGTTCATGCCGAGATTGAGGGCGGCCTTCTGGCTGCTAAGACGGGTGCGCAGGCTGCTGTTGAAAAAAATGAAAATAGCCGTCTTGTCCTTACCGAGAGACTGATTGGCAAAAGGCCGGGCCTTCACCTGGCGGGCCTCTTCAAGGGCTTTTTGGAGATCGCCTATATCGCTGACATTCAAAAACTGTTTCATAGTGTCAATACCTTGTTCTAAAGAATCAATTCACCGAGGGCCTTCAGGAACACGTCGGCCTGTGCCTTGGAAAGTACAAGCGGAGCAAGCAAGCGCACCATCGAAGTCCCGGACACACCGGTAAATATATGTTTGTCATACAGGAGCTTGCGGCGAAGTTCCGCCACCGGCTCCCTGAATTCAATACCCAGCATTAGGCCAAGCCCCCTGACTTCCCTTATGGAGTCAGACTGGGGGATGTTGTCCCTCAGGTAAGTCCCCACTTCAAGGGCATTTTTCACAAGATGCTCATCCTCTATTATCTCGAGCACGGAAAGCGCCGCAGCCATAGCCAGATAATTGCCTCCGAACGTAGTCCCGAGCATGCCCTTAACAGCCTTGAATTCCGGAGAAATCAGTACGCCGCCCACAGGGAAGCCGTTGCCCATGCCCTTAGCCATCGTGACCAGGTCAGGCATTATCCCGGCCCACTGAAACGAGAAGAACTTTCCGGTACGGCCATATCCGCTCTGAACCTCGTCGAGAATCAGTACCGCGCCGTACTGCCTGGTAAGGGAAGAGAGGTCCCGCAGGAAACTGGCCGTAGGAATATTGATGCCTCCGACGCCCTGGACACCTTCTATGATGACTCCGGCCACATCACCTTTGGCAAGCTCCGCCTCAAGGGTGACGGAGTCTTCCATGTCGATGAAAGTGACATTGTGGCGGGCATTGAACGGAGCCCATATCTTCGGGTTGTCCGTAACCGCGACGGCACCGGAAGTCCGTCCGTGGAAAGCATGGCGGAAAGCGATTATACGGTCTTTACCGGTATGGAAAGACGCCAGTTTGAGGGCATTCTCATTGGCCTCCGCCCCTGAATTTACCAGGAAAAGCGAATAGTCCTCAAGCCCGGATACCCGGCCAAGGCGTTTTGCCAGTTCCTCCTGGAGAGGGTTGCGGACGCTGTTCGAATAAAACCCGATCCTGTCCAGCTGCGCCTTAAGGGCCGCCACATACCGTGGATGGGTATGCCCTACGGAAATTACCGCATGGCCTCCGTAAAGGTCAAGATACTCCTGCCCGTTCTCATCCCATACTGTACAGCCCGAAGCCTTTACCGGGGCCACGTCGAAAACGGAATATACATCAAAAAGATCCATAATCTAAAACCTTATCGCCTTGAACTTGAGGCCGGCGGTCTCTTCAAGTCCGAACATGAGGTTCATATTCTGGACAGCCTGCCCCGAGGCTCCCTTCAACAAATTGTCAATCACCGATATCACATGCAGTTTGCGGCCGTATTTACCCACATGGACAAAGCCCTTGTTGGTACCTGTCACCATCTTTATGTCAGGGTTGGCATCAATGACGTCCACAAAGGGAGACTGAGCGTAATAATCCCTGTACATCCCCACGGCCTCTTCTTCGGACAGGTCGCAGTCGAAATAAGCCGATACGAGGATACCCCTCGTGAAATCCCCGCGCACCGGGACGAACATCAATTCGCCTCCGAAGCCGGAAAAGCCCCGCAAGGTCTCCCCAACTTCCGCAAGATGCTGATGGGTAAACGGCTTATATACAGATATATTACTGCTTCTCCAGCTGAAATGGGTGGTCTCCGAAGGCTTTTGCCCGGCTCCTGTGGAACCGGTGATGCCGGTAATGTCAACTTCCCCGCAAATACCTTTTGCCGGCAGCAGCGCGAGCAGCATTGCGGTGGCGAAACAACCCGGATTCGCTATGTGCCGGGCGTTCCTTATCGCCGCCTTGTTACACTCCGGCAGGCCATATACGAAATCCCCGGCAGACTCTTTCAGACGGTAGTCCATGCTCAGATCCACCACCGCTCCGTCATAACCGGAAGACTCAAGGAAAGGACGGGATTTGCCGTGTCCGGAGCAAAGGAAAAGCACGTCCGCCGAGGAAAGGTCGGCCTCGCCCGTGAATGTGATGCCGGTTTCTCCGAACAGGTCCTGATGCGCCTTCCACACCGGCTCTCCGGCATGGGAAGCGCTTTGCACAAAGACCACCTCCACCCCGGGATGATTGAGGAGAATCCTGAGGAGTTCACCCGCCGTATAGCCGGCACCGCCGATTATTCCAACTTTAACTGACATACCTACAAATCCTTAGCTTCGTCCGGATGACGGTGATGATACACTCTAAGCGCCGTGGAATTGACCTTTATGAAGCCCTTGGCATCCTCAGCCGTCCAGCCCTTCTGCATCTCGCCGTACTCGCCGAAGTCCGTCTTCACTATGTCATCGGGAGAGTCAACTCCTACGGTCGAGAAGCTGTAAGGCCTCAGTTCGAGGGTGACGGTACCGTTGACGTTGCGCTGGCTTTCGAGGAGCATGGCTTCGATATCCCTCATCACCGGCTCCAGGTACTGGCTCTCGTGCAGGAACATGCCGTACCAGTTGGCCACCTGGTCCTTCCAGTACTGCTGCCACTTGCTGAGGGTATATTTCTCAAGGAAACGGTGGGCCCCTATGATGAGCATGGGCGCCGCAGCCTCGAATCCCACGCGGCCCTTTATGCCGATGATGGTGTCACCCACATGCATGTCACGGCCGATTCCGTATGCCGAGCCTATGGCCTCTATCGCCTGGATGGCAGCGATCGGATCGTCATATTCCTTGCCGTCAACCGATGACACCTGGCCGTTTTTGAAGCCGATGGACAGGGTGCGGGTACCGGTTTCGGTCACCTGTTTCAGATAGGCGCTCTCCGGCAGCCCCTGCTTTGAATCCAGGATTTCGCCGCCGCAGATGGAAGTACCCCAGAGCCCGACGTTATATGAATACTTAAGCTTCTTGAAATCAGCCTTGAAACCGTTCTCGTTAAGATAATCCACCTCATACTGGCGGGTAAGGGCCATATCCCTGGTGAGAGTTATTATTTCCACGCCGGGGGCCATCACGAGGAAGGTCATGTCGAAACGGATCTGGTCGTTGCCGGCGCCGGTCGAGCCGTGAGCTATCGCATCAGCTCCGATCTCGTTGGCATAACGGGCGATGGCCATGGCCTGGAAGATGCGCTCTGAGGACACGGAAATGGGATAGGTCCCATTGCGGAGGACATTACCATATACCATGTAACGGATGCTCTTGTCGTAATACTCGTGCCGCACATCCAGGGTGACATACTTCTTCGCCCCGAGTTTATAGGCGTTCTCTTCGTTGGCTTTGAGCTGTTCGGGGCTGAATCCGCCGGTATCGGCACAGGCCGCATAAACCTCATAGCCCTTGGCCTTTGCCAGATACATCACCGTAAAGGAGGTATCCAGGCCCCCGCTGTATGCCACCACCACCTTCTTCTTTTCGCCGGAGCCCTGCTGTTTCCCGTGCTTCGCAGGATCGAACAACATGCCGGTACACAGGCAGCGGGTGTAATTGTTCCGGCTGAGCACATCGAAGTTGACGCAGCTCTCACAGCCTTTCCAGAACACAGGGTCGGAAGTAAGCTCGGAGAAAGTAACGGGAACATATCCCAGTTCGGTATTGATCTTCATGACCGGAAGGCCGGTTGTAAGACCGAATATCTTTGCATCAGGGAATTTCTGGCGGGACAGTTCGAAAGCCTTGTGCTTGATTTTCTTGGCAAGCCCGTGTCCGCGGAACTCGCTTTTCACTATCAGTCCCGAGTTGGCCACGAACTCCTCGTGATCCCATGACTCGATGTAACAGAATCCCGCGAATTCGTCGCCATGCATGGCTATCACGGCCTTCCCTTCAAGGATTTTTTTCCTGACGTACTCGGGATTCCGCTTTGCGATACCGGTACCGCGCACCTTGGTGGCATCCTCGATGGTCTTGAGTATTTCGTCAACATACCGGAGATGGCGTTCTCCTGCCACCTCCACAATAAATTCCTTATCAGACATTTTATATGTGGTATTAGTCGGCTATCAGTTTCTTTTCGGCACCCGGGAGCACACGCTCGAGCATGCTGGTGATCTTATCGGCGGAGACCTCTTTCTTGAGAAGGACAAGCAGGGTGTCGTCGCCTGCGATACAGCCCATCACACCTGCGCTGAAGTCGGTATCGACCACCGCACCTATCATATTCGCATATCCTGGCTTGGTCTTCACTACACACAGCTGTCCGGATATCTCTATTGTGAGGATACCGGAGACGACATGCTTGAAATCCGCCTGCTCGGGAGCGGAAGATGCGGAAGGGAGTGAATAATAATATCCGCCGTCCGCACTGTGCATCTTTACTACCCTGAGTTCCTTGAGGTCCCTTGAAAGAGTAGCCTGCGTGGAGTCCAGGCCCTCCTTGTTCAACATGGCCAGGAGTTCTTCCTGATTGGAAATACGCTCTTTTGTCAGCAGTCTCTTGATGATGATCTGTCTTCCCTGCTTATTTTTCATAATGGTATGAATTAAGATTTTAATATTCAATCTTTTAAATAATCATACCACAAATATACAAAAGAAATTCCGCATATTATGCAGAATTTCTTCCGTTTTATTCAAAAATTTCAATAATTTTTCCGTCACAGGAGCAAAACTACTGCCCCGAGGCGGCAAGATAGTCGGCCGTGATGACGGTATCAACCCCCATACCGAACAGTTTCGTGGCGGCCGAAGCGTCCCCGGCGGGCGCGACTGCGCGCAGTCCTGCAGCGTGGACCTTATCCACGACGGCGACATTCAGGCCTTCCGAAGGCAGACGGACCATCTGGCATCCTGCAGCCAGCGCTTCATCTGCAGCCGTGCCGCATGAAGAAGCAACGAAGCAGCGGGGAGCGGCGGGATCTATCCTGGCCACACGGCCGAGGAGGGATGCGTCAGAAGAAGTATAATAAACGTAACCGACACAGTCATATATAAATATCTCATCCCTGACTTTCCGGAGGGCCTCATCGGTCCAGTCCCCTGCGAGCGTGATGTTCATAAGGGTATGGCTAGAGAACTTCCTGAGTATGTTTTCCAGCCTGGCCGTCCCGGCATCCTCGGAAAGGCCTGCGACAGGGCCTTCGGGACCATTCCACAGGGTGATGCCGATCTCAGGGGCACCCGCACCGACGGCAGCCCCGTAAGCAGCCATCGAATGGGCCTTGAGACCTGCCTGCTGGCCTCCGTCCGCGCAAAGTCTCTTTGCGGGAGCCTCGGAAATGGGTGTCACTATGGCGCTGCCGGCCGGGCGGTACTTCCAGGGACGGCGGCCTATCTCTATATATTCGCTGTGCATGGCGGGAGGATTCCCGTAACCGGCCGGCTTGAGATACTTGACTGAAGGATCGAACGTAACGTCCAGATGATCGATTTCAGACCGCAGCACCCCGAGGATCTCCCCTGTGGGAGCCACCACGCAGGAACACCCGGCAAGTTTCGAATCCAGGCCCATCGAAACGGACGACCTCACCAGGTAAGCGCCGGTATGATATGCAAGGAAAGAGTTGATGATATCATGGGCGCGGAAAGTATCGCTCCTCTGGTGCGAGCTGCCGATGATGATATCCGGCTTCCAGCGGGCCAGGTTGGCATAATTCTCATAAAAATAGAAGTCATAGCAGATGAGGAACATATATTTAACGCCCTCGATCTCTATCATATACGGCCGGGTCCAGTCCTCTGTGTAGCTTTTGTCGAGTTTGTCCCATTCGCCCCTGGTGAGGTGCTCCTTATAATATTTGCCGACAACCTTTCCCTGGCGGTCAAAGGCAAAGATGGCATTGCGGGGAACGGGCAGGCTGTGATCCACGACCCCTGCGAAAACAAGTGAATTGCAACGTTTTGCCGTCTCGGCGCAGGTTTCGATAAGGATGACGCCGTTGCGGCGGGAAGTGGCCAGGAAATCATGGGCCCCGGAAGTCTTTCCTGGCACCTCGCAAAACTCCGGCAGGACTATGATATCAAGGCTTTCGTCACATTTTTTCAGTTCCGCAATGGTCCATTCGAAGCTTTCGTCAAGGCCTTTGCGGTCCTGGGCGAAATACTGCTGTATCACCCTTGCCTTCAAAGGAGCGGCACAGAGGCTTCCCCCGGCGGCAAGAAGCGCTGAGGAAACCATGGCACAAATAGCCAGACTCTTGATTTTCATATTATTACGCTTTTTGTTTCTGTTCAATTAATTTCTTGCCGAAGAACCTGTCGATCACTATGGCGATGGCGCCGTCGCCCGTAACGTTGCAGGCAGGGCCGTAGCCGTCGAGAGCGAGATACAAGGCCATGACAAGGGCGGTCTGGTCGGGGGTGAATCCCATTATGGTCTCAAGCAGCCCGACGGAAGCCATGAGAACGCCTCCCATTACGCCGGGGGCGGCCACGGCCGCTATGCCCTGGACAAGCACGAACTGTAAATAAACTGCCAGAGGGAGCTCGGTCCCGGTGAGGAAAGCTACGGCTATCGCGCTGACAGCCAGCTTGATTGTGGAGCCGCACATGTGCACCGTGGAGCAGAGCGGGATAGTGAAGTCAACGATGTCGTCATTGTCAACGTTTTTCTTGGTGCAGGCGGACGTGACCGGGATACAGGCCGAAGACGAGCAGATGGAAAACGCCGTAAGATAGGCAGGAAGCATGTTCCAGAGACACTTGAAGGGATTCTTGCGGGCAATGACGCAGGCCACGCAATACTGGATTACCAGATAGAGGATGCTCAGCACTATACCGGTAAGGATGACCTTGAAACCGGATCCGAGCATGACCTTGAGAACTCCCTTCGCCCCCATCTCGCATATCATCGTAAGGATGTACCACGGCAGCATCGGAATTATGAACTTCTCTATGGTAAGTTTCACTATGGCACCGAAATCTTCGAAAGCCTTCTTGAGCGGAGCGGAAGATGTGGCGATGATACCTATGCCGACCATGAACGCAAGGGCGAGGGCGGTAAGCACGTCACACACCGGAGGTATCTTGATCTGCAGGTAAGGTACGATTTCAGCGGTCTTTGCCGCATCGCCGGACAATTCACCTGCGGTAAGGTACAGCGGAAGAAGGTTGCTTGAGCAGATGTGCGCGAAGAATCCGGAACAGATTGTGGAAAGATAAGCCACAACCACTACCGAAAGCAGCATTTTACCCGCCTGCCTGCCGACATTCGCTATGGCCGGGGTCACCAGGCCGAGGATGAGCAGAGGGATGATGAACTTGAGAATCTGGGAGAACAGGACGTTGAATGTCTTGAAGACACGTACCAGCCATTCCGGTGATATGATTCCGAGAATGGCACCCGCTGCAATGGCAAAAAGCACCTTTACGAACAAGCCGGTCCTGATTTTCTTCATAGGTATGTCGGACGTTTAATTTTCCTTTACGCAACGGACAGTCAGTGCGAACCTGTCCGGTGTGGCATAACCCACATACACATCGGGCGAATTACGGTTGATATAAACGTAGGTGTCGCCTTCAGTGGTCGAATCCGAACACCAGAATGCTGCATAATTCAGCCTCCCTGAAAACACATAATCACCTGATTCGGAAATAGTTGCATATCCGGAAGGCAGAGCCGAAAGCCGCGTGGAATTGGTAATGCGTACATCCTTGCTGTAAGCCCAGAGGATATCCCCGTTCAGCATGGCATCTCCCATAAGGGAGCCCGCAGCACCCTCGAAAGCACCGCCGCAAAGACCTTTCCATTCTTCAAGGGTAGGAAGGCGCCATCCGGAGGGACAGGCCGTTGCAGCTTCGGCGGCTGTATAAAACCGCCCGATTGAATAATCCGCAGCCTGGCAGTCCTCGAAAGAACGGCCGGAGGAGGGGTTCATCAAATTGGACATCAACCAGCTGAGTCCGCCTCCGGCATCTGCCACATTGTATTGTACGCCGTCTTCATCGAGGATGTCATCCTCGACAGGAAGGACTTCGCCGTCATAGGAAATGCTGGACGGCCCGACGACCGTGACCTGGCGGCTGCAATAGGAGCTGGAATAACCCTTCGCAAACGCGATACAATTGATATAGAACGTCTCCAGCTGATCGGGAACCACGTAAGTGAAAGTCCCTTTCACCGACAGGGGATCGTTTTCGTAACGTGTGGTGTCCCTTACTGCTATATCCAGGCTGGAATACCATACATATCCGACGTTTCCTCCGTCGGGATGATAGACTCCGTAAGGCTCCAGGGTAAGCACGTCTCCGGCCCCTACTACATAGGGCGCTTTGAACGAAAGGCTGCCGCCGAGGTCAGGAAAGGATACATCCTTGTCTTTCTTACAGGCCGCCAGAGCCAGGGCGGCCAGGCAGAGTGCCGCTGTGATATGCTTGCAGTTCATTTCCTATCCAGTTGAACAATTCTTACAAATATGCTAATTTTACACGAAATAACCGACAGTTCATGAAGACGGTTCAATGCATATTTCACGCCATGGCGCTTCTGGCAGCGGCAGCCATGCTTTCCTGCACCGGCAAAACCGGGTACGTTGCCGTCAGGGGCTATGCGCAGGGAGGTACATATACGGTAAAGGCCAACCTGAAGGGGACATCCCTGAAGCCGGACATTATGGCAAGGGACATCGACTCCATCCTGGTGGCCATAGACAATACCCTCTCGGGATACAACAAAGGGTCCCTGCTGAGCCGCCTCAACAACGGGGATACCGTGGTAAGCAACCCTCTTCTCGATGAGATGCTGATCCTGTCAGAGGCGATACTGGAAGAGACCGGGGGCGCCGTGGACGTAGCATCCGGAGAGCTGTTCGACCTGTGGGGTTTCGGATTCACAAGAGATTCACTTCCCCCGGCCGAAACGGTTGCAAATGTTCTTTCCCGCAGGGGTAAAGGCCTTGGAATCAGACGTTTCGGCTCAGACAGCCTGGCACTGGAGAAGGCCGGAGGCAAGCCGTCGGTCAAACTGAATTTCAATGCCATAGCACAGGGCTACAGCTGCGACGTGGTGGCCCGCTATCTCAAATCCTTCGGCATCACGGACATGCTGGTCGATATAGGGGAAATATACCTTTCCGGGAATAATCCTTCCGGACAGTCCTGGAAGCTTGCAATCGACACCCCTTCAGACGGCAACGACACCCCGGGCAAAGACATAGCCGGCACCTGGGAGTCCCGCGGAAGGAGCCTCGGGGTGGTCACATCAGGCAACTACAGGAAATTCTACGTAAAGGACGGCCGGAAATATCCGCACACACTGGACCCGCGCAACGGATATCCTGTCGGACACAACCTTCTCAGCGCCACGGTCACCGCACCGGATGCGGCACGCGCCGACGCCCTCGCCACATACTGCATGGTCATCGGTACCGAAAAGGCCAAAGCCTTCCTTCAGGGCACACCTGATGTGGAAGGCTATCTTATAAGCGGAACCGAAGACGGCGGCTACGCGATATGGAAATCAGATAATTTCTAAGAAGCTGTTTAAAATTTATTGGTCAAAAATTTTATGAGCAATTTTCGAAGCAGCTTCTATCGTTTTGGAAGGAGCATAGCCGTAGCTATGTGACTGAGAAAACGGACGAAGATGGCCGGAAATGGCCAGAAAAGATTGATTGGATAAAATTTAAACAGCTTCTAAATTTACAGCTCTGTGACCACCCAGCCGTTTCCGAGGGATTTCAGATCGGGGACAAATTCAGAGGAAGGAAGACGGGGGGACAGTTTCATCTGCCTGAAAGACACCTCCACGACGTTTCCTTTGGAATCCTCGGTGACAGCTGCAAACAGGACACCCTCCCGCATATACAGTTTTACACGTGCTCCTGCTCCCAGCCCGGGAAGATTGCCCGGCTCGAAGAAAATGGCATGTGCCGGACGGCCGCGGAACCGGGCGGTACCTGCGAATTCTTCCTTCAGGCCGGCGCGGACGTCCAGGAGAAACTGTACCGGGTCGGTAAGCAGGTCCGGGGCGGCTCCCTTCGGTATCCTCTGAGATACAGCTTCTTTCGACGAAGAGTCCAGGGTCCATCTCTTCACTCCGTCGGAATACAGGGATATAGCACCTTCATCCAGGCGGAATGCCCCTTTCTGGGCTGTTCCGGAGCCGGTCTGTTCCGAAAGGACATTGCCGGCGGCATCAAGGGACCTGCTGCCGAAAGCAAAGGACACGGCTGAGGTATCAGCCCTCTGAAGAAAATAATCAAGGAAGCGGTCCTGTGCATAAGAAGCACGGGCGCACACAGCCAATACTATGATAACGAAGAGTTTACGCATCGCCGTTCTTGTATTTTGCAATAATGTCATCCAGCTCTGCAAGCGAGCTCACGAGCACCTGGCGGGGCTTGGAGCCTTCCTGGGGCCCGACGATGCCGGCCGCTTCAAGCTGGTCCATCACCCTGCCTGCCTTTGCATATCCCATGCCAAGCTTGCGCTGGAGGTCCGAAGTCGAGCCGCGCTGTGACATGACAATCTGCCGGGCAGCCTCTTCGAAACGGTCGTCAAGCTGCTTCATGTCCACCATCGCCACTCCGTCCTCAGTCTGTTCAGTCTCCGGTGCAGGGAGATAATAAGGAGCGGAATAACTCTTCTTGTAGCCGGTCTGGCCGCCTATGAATCCGGTTATGGTATTGATTTCATCACTGCTGATATAACCGCACTGGACACGCTCCATATCGGCTCCGGCATAATAGATCATGTCGCCCTTGCCTATCAGCTTGTCGGCGCCGGGAGAGTCGAGAATGGTCCTGGAATCGACCATGGAAAACACCCTGAACGCGATGCGGGCAGGGAAATTGGCCTTGATCATGCCGGTAATGACATCCACCGAAGGTCTCTGGGTGGCCAGCACCACATGGATACCTGCGGCACGCCCTTTCTGGGCCAGCCGGATGATGGAATCGGATATGCTGCGAGCGGTAGCCTTCGACTCACCGGTCTTGCCGACAGACATGGTAAGGTCCGCATACTCATCCACCACGACCACCATATAAGGCAGGAAATGATGCCCGTCGGAAGGCAGCAGCCTGCGGTTCCTGTAGCGCTCGTTGTAATCCTTGATATTGCTTACCATCGCCGACTCAAGCAACTTGTAGCGGGCATCCATCTCGACACAGAGCGAATTGAGGACGAGTTCCGCCTGTTTGGCATCCTTCGATATGGCTTTCTGACGTTCTTCCTCGCTGTCAGCCGCATCCGGAAGCACAGCCAGGTAATGTTTGAGCAGCCTGGCGTACGCGGAGAATTCCACGCGCTTGGGGTCGATGAACACGAACTTGAGTTCAGAAGGATGTTTGGAATACAGGAGGGAATTGATAAGCACATTCAGCCCCACGGACTTACCCTGCTTCGTAGCGCCGGCCACCAGCAGATGGGGGGCATCTGCCAGGTCGAACACCTTCACCTTCTGGGTAATGGTATAGCCTATGGCCACCGGCAGTTCCGCCTTGCTCGAGCGGAACGCCTCGTCGTTCAGGAGGGCCCTGAGAGGCACCAGGGAAGGATGGTCGTTTGCGACCTCCACTCCTACGGAATCACTGAGGGTAACCACGCGCACTCCCTTGGCATGCAATGCCATGGCGATGTCTTCGTGCAGGTTGCGTATGGCGGAAATCTTCACGCCCGGAGCCGGATAGACCTTGTATAGAGTCACGGTAGGTCCAACCACGGCCTTGACGTTGTCAACCTCTATCTTATAGTTCTTGAGGGTAGCCCTGATCTTGAAATTGTTACGCTTGAGTTCCTCTTCCGAGACTTCCCTGCGGGCATTCTCGTATTCTTCCAGGAGTTCAAGGGGAGGGAACCGGTAATCCGGGAGTTCGTCCCGTATATCTATGCGGGGCAGGTCCGCATAAACCTGTGTGGAGATTTCTTCGCCCTGTTGTATTTCCAGGCCGGGATTTTCAGGCTCCTGAGGGGCATCTCCGCCGTTTACGGGGGCATTCTCACCATCATGGTGCAGCGCATCTTCCTGAGGCACCTCTCCGGGCTGAGGCCCTTCAGTCGTGCCAGGATTATCCTCAGAGGCCATGAGACCGTCTTCCGCTTCCGCCTCCATGCCACCGTCATCATCACCGGAGACATTACCGCCATCGCTCTCATCCGCGGGACCGTGACCTTCATCATCCGTATTTTGGGAAACACTCCCTGGCACTGACCCGGCCCCCTTGCGGAAAAGGAAGAAAAACCATATTCCGCACAGAAGCACCAGGAGGATAACCGACGGAAGCACACCTATGAGGTTTGATGCCCAGAGCACCGCATACCCGCCGCTGCGACCTCCCAGTCCGTAGCCGAAAACGCCCGTCAGGCCGAAGGCCACCGACACATAGGCCGCCATGTACGAGAGCAGCAACGCGCCGGATACCCCGAGCACGAAGGCTTTGAAAGCGGACATAAGCCTCTTGCCCGTTATCATCCTGACGGAAAGGACCGCGCCCAACGCTATCAGGACGAATGCCCCGAGCCCGAACCATCTGCCCATCAGGGCGTCGCTCCAGGATGCGCCCGTCTTTCCGGCTATGTTATAGACCTCCACGGCCATGTCGAATTTGTCCGGATTGCCGGCAAGGCTCCTGTCTGCCTTCCAGGTAAAGAAATATGAAAGGCAGGCTATCAGGGCGAACAAGGTGATGAACGCAAGGGCTATGCCGCAAAGCCTGACCGCAAGACGTTTGTTCTCCGGAGACACTTCACTCCACCACTGACGGATTCTGAGACAGAGTTTCTTCATCCTACCTGCCTCCTTTCATACGGCCCCTGCGCGCAGAATTCCTTCCGCCGCCACGTCCCTGCATCTTGCGCTGTCCCAGGTCGAGGTTAAGGCCGGGGCGGGAGAATGAAGCATCTGAAGAAAGCTTTGTAAGGGACAGTCCTTCAGGAACTTTTATCCTGCCCTCCGACAGGTTCTCGATATCCTTGAATATGGTTTCGTCAGCCACGCTGTCTTTGTTCCAGATAAGATACTGCTGGCGCATATAGATAGCCAGGGAACGGATCATTGCGGTTTTCTGCGGACCGTCTTCCTCCGAAGAAATAAGGTCGATGATACTCTCTATGTTACGGCCGTAATGAGTGGCCCTGACCGGTTTCTTCTTGAGCGGAATGACGGCGGGGCGGGCAAGCCTCTCCTCGGGGACAGGCGCCTGATACGGGGAATCCACGTCGAGCGAATACCCGGAAATGATATGGAGATGGTCCCAGAGCTTCTGTTCCCAGTTTTCCTCACCGTGCACCTGGGGATTCAGCAGTTCCATGACCCTCACTACAGCCCTGGCCTGCCTGGTGCGTTCCGCCTTGTCGGGGACGGACTTCAACTGTTCCACCATCTTGAGCACGTTGCGCCCGTATTCGGGCATCGAGAGACGGCCGCGCTCGGTATTATATTCCAGAGTTTCAGTATTCCTATGTTCCATAAGGCAAATATAACTAAATTTCAATCACCCTGCCATCAGCCGGGAACCACAGATATCCTTTCACGGAAGGATAGCCCATGTCCCGGTAAGCTTTCATATATGAAAGCACCTGGGCCCTGTAGGAAGAATGCATCCTGCCGAACTTATAGTCGATGATATCCACGCAACCGCCGCGGACGACCACCCTGTCCGGACGGAGGATGCGTCCTTCGGAAACGATATCACGCTCGAGGAACAGTCCTTTTCCATCCTCCGGGACCCATCCACGGGCCTTTCCCTCCTCCACGGCATTACGCAGGACTGAGAGATATTCCTCTTCCTGCAGGCTGGATATGTCTCCAGTGGCCACACGTGCCGATACGGCCGCCTGCAAGTCTTCGGGACGGCGGATTTCGGACATTATATCGTGGAGAAGTATGCCCTTGAGCCTTGCCGATGCGCCTTCGTCCGGGGTAAAGAAGCCTGCAGCATCACAGCGGATTCCCATCCTGAGTCCTGTCAGGGAACTCCCGGACGTACCGTATGCCACAGGCACCATATCAGGGAGGGGGTCCGGCGTCCCGCCGTCAAAGGGGGATGGCGTCCCTGCCGCATAAATCACACCGTCTTCATCCTCCGTCCTCATGAAGTGCAGTCCGCCTGACATGTCATCATTCCCTTCCGCGTTCCGGAAAAAGGCTTCGAGCATGTGTCCCATCTGCTTGATCTTACCCTCCTTACGGGCACTTTCCGACGTCGGGGCGGCTATGACCATAAGGCGTTTTTCAGCACGGGTAAGCGCCACATAGAAAGTGTTCAGGCTGTCGATATGGGACAATTTCACTTCCTCGCGGTAATCGTCCCCGAAAGCCGTTGCGGAAGCACTCTCCGGAAGTGTCACCTCATATACCCCTTCCGAAGTACCTTCCAATGCGGTTCCCGCGAGTTTCGGGACGCACCATTTGGCGCTGTCCGGCTTATAGAAGGCTTCCTTTTCGGCAAAAGGCACTATCACGAACGGGAACTCGAGCCCCTTGGCCTTATGTATGGTCATTATCCTTACAGCATCGGAAACGGGAGGGCTGCTGATGACAGGGTCTGCCGATTCAAAATGATTCAGGTAGCCCCTGAGGTCGTTTCCCCAGGAGGAAGTCCAGTCCTGAAGGTCGTCCATGAAAGCACAGATATAGGCCGCTTCGGCATCGAAGGCGGCCGGATCCTTTTCCCGCAGGCTGGCCAGCAGGCTCTCGCACAGGTCGGAAAGGGATACGTAACCGCCGGGCATGGTTATCTCCAGCCTGCCGGCGACATAACTGCCTATGACATCTGACGGATTGGCGGCATAAGCCAGCAGGGCGGCCAGATTCCGCACCACCCCTGAAGACTTCACCTTGAGGGAATCATCCGATATGACCGGGATGCCGTTTTCAAGCAGCAGGAGGGCCAGGTCGGACCCTGTGGAATTTTTCCTTACGAGTACGGCCACCTGCCCGTAGCTGCCCCCTTCATCCACGAAACGGCGTATGGCGGAAAGTATTACGGCATACTGGTCGTTTTCTGTGAACAAAACCTCCACCGAGCCGTCGCCTCCTGCCTTCCGGACATTCTGCTCCACGTCCGAATATATCGATGACACTTCCCCGCCGCCCCATGGCAGGACCTTGTCCATCTCGGAAGAGGCAAAACGGAAGAAGGCATTGTTGAAAAGCACGACATTTCTGAGACTCCGCCAGTTATCCCTGAGGGGGTCTTTCACAACGGCGCCCGGGATATCCCCTGCGACGGCATTCGCGAGCAGGCTCCAGCTGGAGCCTCTCCAACGGTATATGCTCTGCTTTATATCCCCTACCACGAGGTTTTTGCCTCCCACGGATTCACTCTGAAGCAGCAGGGGCCGGAAATTTTCCCACTGGATAACGGATGTGTCCTGAAACTCGTCCAACAGGAAATTGTCGTACCGGACACCCAGTTTCTCATAAACGAAAGGCGCATCGCTGCCGTCGATTATCTGCCTGAGGGTAAGATTGGACTCATCTATCCCGAGTATGTTTTTCTCGCGGAGGATATTCTCATATTCCCTCCGGACCTCGGTGGCGATCCCGATGCTGAACAGGCTCCCGGATATCATGATGGCTGTCCTGTAGTCAGGATACCTCTCCTCGAAAATGTCCACGATCCTGCCTATAGGCCCGCTGATAAGGTCACCCACGAGATCCTTCTGCTTCCTGTTGGTCTTTGCGAACCAGGCGTCAGGATCCTTGGCCTTGAGGAAGAAGGTGTCAGATGGATACTTCAGATAATCCGGCCTGGAGCAGAGCACTTTCCCGAAAGGGGCCTTTATGCTCCGGTCAAGCTTGCTGAAATCGGCTTCGGGGATATCTGAAAACACCTTCAGGACATCTTCCATAGCCGCCCTAAGGTCTTCCTCATAATCCTTGACAACCCCCTCGCAAGCTTTTCTGACCTCCCGCAGCCTGCCCTTTCGGAACAAGTCGTCCGCATCGAGGGAATTCTTTTCCAGGAGTTCCCTGAGAGCATCGGAAAGAATCCCTTCTGCAGATTTGCCGGCCCCGAAACTGAGGTCCAGCCAGCCTTTCTCGTCAAGTTGCCGCATCGCGCTGTCAGTCAGCCATTCCCGAAGCTCCGGATTACCTTGTTCGACGGAGTCCAGCATACGGTCCACACTTTCCTGTATAAGTGAATCCTTGTCGAGCTCAACCTGATACGATGCAAAATGTCCGGTTTCCCGTGCAAAGGAGCGCAAAGCCAGCTGGAAAAACCTGTCTATGGTGCTTATGGAAAACGCCCCGTAGTCGTGGAGTATGGAAGAGAGGATGCCGGACGCCCGCGCCGAAATGGATTCCGGTGTGCCGTAAACCTTCTTGAAATCAGATATATAACCGCTTGCGGAAGGATTTGTGGCAAGCACGGACAATTCCCTGAGGATCCTGGACTTCATCTCCGCGGTGGCCTTGTTGGTGAAGGTCACGGCCAGGATATGCCTGTAGGCATAAGGATCGTCCGACGCCAGAAGAAGTCCGATATATGTCCTGGCAAGATTGAAGGTCTTGCCCGATCCGGCGGAAGCTTTCAGAATGTCAGTCATACATCTACCTCCCGCAAAGCGTCTTGAATTTGCAATACCTGCAGGTATCCGTATCTTCCGTCCTGCGGAACGGCACGGATGTGTCACGCATCTGCCGGATCACTTCTTCCAGATGCTCCCCGACCATATCCCTGAAGGTCCCGTTTTCCGGAGCCTCAACGGGTTTCTCACGGAACATCCCGCCGGTAGAATAGATACAGTTGTAAACAGGCTCCTTATATTTTCCGGACACGAAACGGTCGTACAGATACATCTGGAGGGCAATCTTCGGGCGGTTCTTCCCCTTTTCGGCAAAGAGGGCGGAGGCGCTTTTGACGGCGTTTTCATCCGTTACGATATCCCCGTCAGTCACCTTTCCCGTCTTGTAGTCCACAATCCGAAGTCGCCCGTCAAGCCTGTCGAGCCTGTCTATATATCCGAAGAAACTCTGGCCGGCAAGAGTCCACGAGCCGGGAATCTCGAGCCCAAGGACTTCAAAGCCACGCGCCCCGCAAGCGTTCAAGAGGCCGAGGTCGTGTTTCAGGGTATTGAGCACATACTTCAATATAACCTCCGCAGTGACCAGATCGCGCCCCGACACCGCCACCTCGCCCAGTTCGCTGAGCACCAGCGCAGTGATTTTATCCTTGATACGCTGCAGGGAACCCTTGTCGAGCCATTTATGCAAATAACTGGCAGTCACCTCCTTCAAGGGTACGAGCCGACCGGATGCGACAGCCTCCCTTACATAGCTGCGTTCCATACTGAAGGCTGGTTCCATGGCAGCATCACCCAGATAGAGGGCCTGCATGACGTGATGGAACACATTTCCCACCATCCCGCTGTCGAGCGATTCCGAAGATTCTTCCTTCGGGGACAGCCCTTCCACGAAAGAATAGAAGAAACGGACCTGGCACGCAAGGTAATCCTGAAGCGAAGATGCCGACAGAGGCTTTCCGCTCAGGATTGCGGCGATATCGTCCGGCTTGGGTATTTCAAGCGGGGCCGGCTCCCCGGTCACCTTCCCGTTTGCCACCGACACCTTGTGCAGAGGCACCCGGAAGTGATATTCGAGCTGTTTTATGTAACGGCTTTCCTCACCGCCGCGAAGGCCTTCCGTACGTGTATCACACAACATCCAGACCCTTGAAGGCCTCTGGATCATCCTGTAGAAGTAATAAGCCCAGACGGCATCCTGCCTCTCGTATGTAGGCAGGCCGAAACCCTTCCTGAGTTCCGGCGGGATGAACGAAGATGAAACAGTCCTGCGGGGGAACATCCCCTCATTGGCGGAAAGTATGACCAGATTGTCAAAATCCATCGCACGCATTTCCAGGGGGCCCATGACCTGCAGTCCCTTGAGCGGCTCGCCTTCGAAGGGGACAGTCTGTACCGAAAGCAGGGTGTCCAGGAGCCTGGAATATGTAGGAATCTGCACCGGGAGGTCTTCGTCCATAAGTCTGGTTATGCATCCGCAGCACCTCCGGCAGAATTCGAGGTCGAAGCGGGCGTCATCCATGCCGGAGACCGCCACGGCGCACGATGTGAGCACTTCAAGCTGCATTCTTCCGAAAGCCTTCACGACCGAAGCGTCACCACTCTCCGAGCTGTCCCTCAGGCGGATGACATCTTCCACCTTCGAGAGTATTCCGAACGCAGATGAATCCTTTGGAAGGGCATCAGGGAAAATATAACTTCCCTGCCCTTCGACAGCACTCTCTACCGCCCCGGCCTGCTCAGCAGGAACAGACTTCACATACAGGCTGTTTGCCAGCAGTTCCCTGACCTGACGGTGATAGAAAGCAGTTTTCCCGCCTATTTTCCGGCTTCTCGAAACAAGACCGGAAAGGGTATGCAGCAAGGCGTGAGGCTGGCTTCCCGACACGGGGCAGCCCATGGTCACGTTGACCGCCCTGATTTCGGAAGGGATGGAATTCAGCACCGGCATGAGCAGGCTTTCATCCGGAAGGACTACCGCACAACCGGCACCCGGGACATCCAGGCTGCCCACCCTGGACAGGTCGCCTCCGCAGCATTTATCCGCTATCTCCGCCAGGATGCGCGGGAGCTGTTTGGCCTGACCTATACCGGAAGGCACATAAACAACCTCTATGTCAGGTGCTTTCGCAGGGGGCACCTCAACCTTGAAAGCCTGCCGGAATGTGGCCGTATTCCCGGACATGAACAGCGAAGACCGGTTGTGCCGGTCACTTATCATCCCGTCGGAATAATCCCAGCAGAACTCGGCAAGGGAGGCTTTCGCCATCTTGCGCATGACGGCAAGTTCGCACTCGTTCAGGGCGTTCAGCCCCACGAATACGAAACATGTCACATCCGGGAAACGCTCCGACAGGATATCGGCGGCGGAACCTTCGGTGAAACTTTCAGCCACCTTGCGGTAAATCATTCCGCCGTAAGCCGTTCCTCCGGAGGCGAGCCTCACGGTGAATCTGGTGTACAGCGGATACAGCAAATTCCATATACCCAGGAATTTATCCTTGACGTCACCCCGTTTTGCCTCCCCCTCGAAATGACGGACGAAATTCTCAAGTGCCGCACGCTGCGTCTCCGACAGATAGGAAAGGTCCTGCATCTGCCTGAATTCGGCCACATTGGCAAAGAGTGCGGCAGGATCGGCCAGATATTTGTCCGCATCATCAAAGTCGGAAAGGATGACATCTCCCCAGAAGATGAACTCGTCAAGAGGCTCAGCCTTGGGATTCAGTTCCTTATAACAGTCATAAAGGGTCAGGAGCAGGCCTACCTTGTCGTCTGCGCGGGCTGAGGCCACGCTGTAGAAAAACTCGTCCATGGTAAGCATCTGCGGAAGGATGGCGGTGCGTCCTGCCAGGCTCTCTGTCAGATACTTGCGGAAGAACACCATGCTGCGGCGGCTTGGAAAGACAAAAAGGCGGGAGGAGAGTCCTTCCGCATCGGCATAATGCGTGGCGACCTGCTTGAGGAACGGGATCATAGCTTGAACGGCTGGCGGTTGGTGATGGAACGGCCGAGGGTAAGTTCATCGGCATATTCAAGGCTGGAACCGAAGCCGAGTCCCCTGGAAGGGGCCGTAATCTTCACTCCGAAAGGCGCCAGCTGGCGATATATATAGAACGACGTGGTCTCCCCTTCCACATCTCCGCTGAGGGCGAGAATCACCTCGGAGGCTTCACCGGCCTTCACCCTTTCGACAAGATGCGATATGGTAAGGTCCGAGGGACCTATACCGTCCACGGGGGAGATGATTCCGCCGAGCACATGGTAAACGCCATTGTACTGTCCGGTAGCCTCGATGCTCATGACGTCGCGGACGCTCTCCACTACGCAGATAAGAGACTTGTCCCGGCGGGAATCAGCGCAGATGGCACATTCGTCACCGTCGGAAATGTTCATGCAGCGGCGGCAGTACTTCACGTCATCACGAAGCCGCATGACCGCTTCGGCAAAATGATGTACTTTCTCGGAAGGCTGCCGTAGAAGGTGCAGGGCCAGCCTCAGGGCACTCCTGCTGCCGATTCCTGGCAGTGAGCCTATGGCGTCCACCGCTTCTTCCAGCAACTTCGAAGGATATGGTGTTGTCTTAATCATCGACGGTTGATATGATATGCGGCCAGAGGGCCTGTTATGTCGGCGGATACCTTGGCCACGTTGATTCCTGCCAGGTCCGCAGCCTTGGCTATCAAGTCCTTGCAAGCCAATGCAAATGAGCCTGCGAAACAGACCGGCAGGCTGCGGGCCCCTTCATAGCGCAGCACATAGAGCCGGAAAAACTCTTTTATGTTTTCCTCTGCGATTGCCGTAACATAGGGATCCACGCCATACAGCGACATTATCCCCGGTGCAAAGGAGCCAAGGTAGCGGGCAGGTGCCGGACCATTGTAAACCTGCGATACGACCTCGGCATAATCCATATTCCTCCCCCGGGCCACAACCCCGGTGACTTCCTCCGGCACAAGTCCTTTGAGGTAATCGGCGACAAACCTCCTGCCGAGTGCGGCGGCACTCCCCTCATCCCCCAGTATGAAACCGCACGGATGGATATTGCGTACCAGGGTGCCGGAACGGTACAGGCCGCTGTTGCACCCGGTGCCCAGGATGCAGGCTATCCCGTCTTCATTCCCGAGAAGGGCATGGGAAGCCCCGTCAAGGTCTGAGCATATATGGATTTCCATATCCGGGAACACCTCGGCAAAAAGGCTCCGGCACCTCTCCCCGGGCACTCCCGCGCTGTAAAACCACATCCGGCCGGCACAGCCGCCGAACCTGTCGGAGACAGTTTTGAAGGCCTCCGACAGCACCTTGCGCATAAGAGCTTCCGAAGAGTGGGACACGTTTATCCCGTCCGTGCGGAAGCTTACGGTCCCGCCATGGCCTGAAACCATCCAGGCAGCCTTGGTTGCCCCGCTGTCAGCCACTATGGTAAGTTCCGTCCTCATACCCTTATCCCGTGCTTTTTCCAGTGGTACCATCCGTAAACGGCGGAAATGGCATATCCTGCATAAAGGAGGGCCATCCACGGCATGCCGCCGAGAAGGCAGAGGACAGTGCTCATAAGGTCGGCCGCCACCCACATGAGCCATTGGGCTACATAGGAGCGGGCCAGCCAGAAAGTGGCAATCGCACTGAGTACTGCGGTGGCGGCATCGAGCACATACAGATGACCGCCGGAGAGTTTCAGCAGGAAAGACATCAGGGCTGTTCCGGCCACGAAAGCCAGGACGGAAAATGCCTTCACCGTCCGCCCCGGGGTACCGATGTGTATTGCGACTGAGCCGCCGGTTTCCTCTTCGAGCTTTTCAGAAGCAGCAGCCCACTGCCTTATCCCCCATACAGAAACCCCCACATAATAGATATTCAGGAGCATCTGCGCATAAACGTGCTGGATGCCGAATGATACCGCGCATGCGGCACCTGTTGCAATCCCGACTATCCACATCGCCTTCCTCTGGAGGATTTCCAGGATGATGTAGGCCACGCCTGAGGCGAGCGCGAACCATTCCACCGCGGATATGACGGTTTGTTCAGTCATCGGCAGCCAGGGATTCAGTAGCCGCCCTTACGCTGCCTTTTTCCAGCAGCAGGGTGCGGGCCCTTTCATAATCAGTGATTCCGGTCTCATCCATTATCATCCTGGTACCGCGGTCCACAAGCTTCTTGTTGGTAAGCTGCATATCCACCATACGGCTGCCTTTCACATGCCCGAGACGTATCATGACGGCGGTGGATATCATGTTGAGTATCAGTTTTGTGGCGGTACCGGCCTTCATCCTCGTGCTCCCGGTGACGAATTCCGGGCCTACGACGGCTACTATGGGCATTTCCGCCTCGGATGCCGCCGGAGCGCCTTCATTGCAGGTTATGCACGAGGTGAGCATCCCGGCCTGCCGAGCCTTCTTCAGGGCACCCAGTACGTACGGAGCCCCTCCAGATGCAGTTATCCCTATAAGGGTATCTTCAGGAACCGGACTGTATGCAAGTATATCCTCCCAGCCCCGGCCAGGGTCATCCTCAGCTCCTTCCACGGCCCTCCGTATGGCCGTGTCGCCTCCGGCAATAATTCCTATGAAAGCCCCGTCCACTCCGTAGGTAGGCAGGATTTCAGATGCGTCAGTGATACCGAGCCGGCCGCTTGTGCCCGCTCCTATATAGAACACCCTGCCGCCGCGACGCATCCTGCCCGTAACGGCCTCCACCACCCTGGTTATCACCGGGATGCAGCCTGCCACCACTTGCGGGACCTTTTTGTCTTCGGCGTTCATCGATTCGAGCAATGCCGCAACCGGCATCGCATCGAGGCCGCCGTACAGAGAATCCTGTTCAGTCTGTTTCATCATCCTGCAGGGTTTCGCGGCAGCGGACTATATGACTTCCAGAAGTTCCACCTTGAATATGAGAGCGGCACAGGGCGGGATGGCGGAACCGGCACCGGCCTCGCCATAACCGAGGTTGTAAGGGATGTAGAGTTCCCACTCATCGCCTTCGCACATGAGTTGGAGAGCCTCGGTCCACCCTGCAATCACCTGGCTGACACCGAAAACTGCGGGTTCCCCGCGCTTGTATGAACTGTCGAATATGTGTCCGCTGACGAAACGTCCCTCATAATGGCACCTGACCTTGGAATTGCGGCCCGGTTTCTTCCCGCCGCCGGACTTCAGGACCTTGTACTGCAGGCCGCTGGAGAGCACCTTCACTCCTTCTGCTGATGCATTGGCCCTCAGGAACTCCTCGCCCTCTTTCTTCATCGCGGCGGCAATCTCCGCCTGGTCGGCAGCCTGCTCCTGCTGAAGGGAGCTGAAAAGTTCGTCAAGTATCCTGCCGGCTTCCTCATAAGACACCTTGGGCTGCCCGCCGGTGAGCACGGCTTTGACGCCGTCGCTGAAATCATTGATTTCCAACTGTTTAATGCCCGACTGAATGAGATTGTGGGCCATGCTCATCCCGAGCGCATAAGATTTTTTATCCATATTGAGAAGAAATTACAGTTCCTTGCGAAGCCGCGCCTTGGCTATTCCAAGCTGGTCACGATACTTCGCTATCGTCCTGCGGGCCACCTTGTACCCCTTTTCGCTCATCTTCGAGACAAGCTGGTCGTCGGTCAGGGGATTATGCTTGTCTTCGGCATCCACAAGGCCCTGGAGGACATTCTTCAGCTCCCTTGTCGATACTTCCTCGCCTTCCTGGTTGGCCAGGCCTTCGGAGAAGAAATACTTCAGGGGATATATACCGAAAAACGTCTGGATATACTTGCTGTTCACCACCCTGGATATTGTGGAAATATCAAAGCCGGTAATATCGGCGATATCCTTGAGCACCATTGGCTTTAGGTGTGTCTCGTCACCGTCGGTGAAATACTCTTTCTGATAATCGAGGATGGCCTGCATCGTACTCTGGAGGGTATTGTGACGCTGCTTGAGGGCCTCGATGAACCATTTTGCCGAGTCGAGTTTCTGCTTGACGAAAGTCGCCGCCTCGTCCTTCTCGCGCTTGGAAGAGGTAGCCGATTTCATCAGGAGGTCGGCATATTTCCGGTTGATATGCAGCTCCGGAAGGGAAAAACGCGGCATGGTGAGCTTCAACTGCCCGTCTTCAAGGTCGAGCACGAAATCCGGAACCACCTGCTGGGCCTGCTCCGTATATGAATCATCAACCTGCCCGCCCGGATAAGGGTTCAGGCGGCGTATCCTGGCCATTGCAGCCTTCATCCTGTCCTCATCAAGCGACAGCCTGGACATTATCTTCTGGAAATGCTTCGCGGTGAATTCCTGGAAATACGAATCCACTATCGACAGCGCATCGTCCCTCTCCTGCGACGGCGCAGCGGCTTTCAGCTGCAGCAGAAGGCATTCCCTGAGGTCCCTCGCACCCACCCCGGCAGGCTCGAATTCCTGGATTACGCCCAGCAGCCGTTCGACCTCGTCGGGAGTGGTTTCGATGTTTGCCTTGAAGGCGATATCGTCAACAAGGCTGTCTATGTCCCTGCGGAGATATCCGGACTCGTCGAGGCTTCCGATTATGAAAGCGGCCACCGCCTTGTCGTGAGTGTCCAGGTTGCGGAACCCGAGCTGCTCAAGAAGGCTCTGGGTGAAGCTTTGGCGGACGGAGAATGTGTTATACTGAGGCTTTTCGTCCTTGCCGGAATTATTGACGCGGAGGTTGTAATACGGGATGGAATCGTCTTCCTTGAGGTCAGAGAGCGATATATCCTGAGGCTCGTCCGGGTCGTCGTTGCTGTCGGGCGCCTCGTCATCGAGAACGGGATTCTCCTCAAGCTCCTTGCGGACACGCTGGTCAAGCTCCTGGCGCGGAAGTTCCAGAAGCTTGATTGTCAGCATTTGCAGCGGGGACAGTTTCTGCTGCTGCTTGAGGGTGATTTCCTGTTTGATCATCTTAAAGGGCCTCCACGTGTTTGTAAACCTTTACGGTATCGGCAACGTATGACCTTGCCCTGTCGGCTGCCGGATAGTTGATGGTCTCCTTCACGATGAATGCGGACGGGAAACTGTATTTGACCCGCTCCAGCAGTTCCACAGCCTCGGAACGGGTTCGGAAATCACCTACCGTAACCTTGAAGAACGGGTTCTGGTGCGTCCTGTAAACCGGGATTCCGTGGTACAGGGCGGCAAAACGGCCGGCTGCACTCTCTGAACCTCCCCTCGCGGTCTGGCTGTTATCGAAGAATATCCTCACCCGGAATCCATGCATCTTGCGGGAAGGGTTGTAGGATATATGTGAGCGGAGGGCATCTATAATACCCTGAGACTGAAATACTTTTACATCAGCAGCCCCTCCAGACGACTTAAGGGGGAGCAAGGAGAATATGGACTTCCCCACAAGGGTGGAATCCAGTGTGGCCGCAGGACGGTAAACGACCGAATCCACCACGCTGACCGGTTTTGGAGGCTCCTGTGCCAAAGCCTGCCTTCCCGCAACTGACGATACGGCAAGAAACAAGGCGGCGATATATGGCAATCTGGCTTTCATCTGTTTACTTTTTGGACAGGTCCTCAAGGGACACTTTTTCGTATCTCACCTTTTTCTTCAGGCCGGACTTGGTCCTGGCAACCGCCCGGAAATCGACTTTCATATCGTCGGAAGTGGTGTTTGCGAGCGAAATAAGGTCGAACAGGGACACTCCCTCGCAGAGGGATGCCGCGCAATTGACCGGATAGGTCTCGGTAGTCCTGGCAGAAATCCTGACAGGGTCGGCTGTAAAGGTTGCGAAATCACGGTCCTTCACATAGACGGTTCCCTCGATATCGGACAGGGTGAAACCTATCGAATTGTTTTCCACCGTCAGGGAAATGACGGCAGACACGGCCCGGAGCCCGTCAGGGGATATGGAATCTATATTGTGCGACAGTATGTTGATATCGCCGGGCCTTGAGCATCCGGCAAGCAGGAAGGCCACGGCCGTGGCAACGGATAAGAAGTGTTTGCGAATTGTCACAGCTTTCATACAGAGGTTTGGAATCTTCAGGTATTCTGCAAAAATACTAAACTGTCCCCTCTTTTCAAATGCCGCTGATGACCCTTTCGCAGATAAGCGTCGCAGAGGTGCAGGAAATGACCCTGACATCGGTATAATCCCCGGCCCTGAGGCCTTCTCCGGGGAAGACGCACATCTTTCCCTGGGAGTTGCGGCCGCAGGAATCCGACGGATTCCTTTTTGAGGCGCCTTCAACCAGCACGGTGAAAGTCTTCCCGACGTCCCTCCTGTTGCTTTCCAGACTCAGGACATTCTGGAGTTCGATTATTTCGGTAAGCCGGCGATTCTTCTCCGCGAGGGGAACGTCATCTTTGAAGTTGCGGGCTGCCAGGGTCCCGGGCCTTTCGGAATACATGAACATGAACGCCGAATCGTAACCGACTTCCCTCATTATCGAAAGCGTGTCCTCGTGGTCTTTGAGAGTCTCTCCGCAGAAGCCGGCGATGATGTCTGTGGACAGCCCGCAGTCCGGCATCACCTCCCTTATCTTATGCACCCGTTCCATGTACCATGCCCTGTCATAGCGCCGACGCATTTTTTCAAGCATGACGTCACTTCCGGACTGCACCGGGAGATGAATCTGCCGGCAGATATTGGGATGTTCCGCCATGGTGTAAATCACCTTGTCGCTGATATCCTTGGGGTGCGAGGTGGAAAAACGCACCCTCAGGGACGGCGAGACGGCGGCCACGGCCGCAAGCAGGTCCGCAAAATCGGTATCTCCGCCGGGGCCCCGCCAGAAATAGGAGTCCACGTTCTGACCGAGCAGGGTCACTTCCCTGTACCCTCTCGAATATACGTCACAAGCTTCCCTTACTATGGTCCGGGGATCACGGCTGCGTTCAGCCCCACGGGTATAAGGGACCACGCAATAGGAACATACGTTGTTGCAACCCCGCATTATCGAGATAAACGCAGAAACCCCGTTGGTGTCCGTCCGCACAGGGGTAATGTCACCGTATGTCTCTTCGTGCGAGAGCATTACGTTTATCTGGGGGCTGTCGGGGGTGATATCCCGGAGCATCTGCGGCAGGCAGCGGTAAGAATCGGGGCCGGCCACGAGCTGGACCTTGCCGCTGTCAAGCAGGGCATCTTTCAGCCTTTCTGCCATACAGCCTATGATTCCTACCACGAGCGAAGGTTTACCTTTCCTGAGAGTTGAGAACAGGTCCAGCCTCCCCCATATCCTCTGCTCGGCGTTATCCCTTACAGAACAAGTATTTACAAGAATGACATCGGCCAGAGCCATGTCCTCCGTGCGGGTATAGCCCTCGGCTCCGAGTATGGAAAAGACGACCTCGGTGTCGCTGACGTTCATCTGGCAGCCGTAAGTCTCGATATACAGATTCTTTGACATACGGCAAAGTTATCATTTTTCTCAATACTCCTGCCCGGTTCCCGGCAGTCGGAGAAATAGACAGCCAGAGGTTATATCCTTTCCACGTCGGAAGTCTTAATCCAGCCCTGGCGCCCGTCACGGAGGGCTATATTGGTCCACGGTCCAACCTCGTCAAGCACCCTCAGCCAGGCTCCCTCGTGCAGGACGAAAAGGTCCTTGGCATTCCCCTCCGTCGGGGAACTCTTCACGGATGATACCGGAGCCATCACTATCGCCGCGTCATGACGTCCGTAATCGGCTGCCTGGCGCAGTGAAAAGCCGAGGCAGCAAAGTGAAAGCGCTGCCGAAGCGATTCCTCCGAAGAAGCCCCACTTCCTGGCAGAAGACGACCGGGAAAGCAGGAACAACAAGCCGAGTAAGAGGAAAGCCGCAAACAGCAGGATGGCCCACATAGCCCAGGCATCCGAAGACATCTTGTAGCAGACCTTGCTTATCAGCGCCCCGACGAAAGACCCCGGCACGGAATCAATCTTGTCCCGGGTAAGGGAATTGGCAAATGCCAGGTTGAACTTGGCATCTCCGTAAGAAGGGTCAAGCCTGAGGGCTCTCTCATAATAAAGTATCGCCTTTGCGATTTCGCCGCCTTTAAAATATGCATCCCCCAGATTGCAAAGCAGCTTTGCAGAAGTAAGTCCTTGAGACTCAATATCCGCAAAGGCAGCGGCAGCATCGGTCCAGCGGCCTTCAGAATAAGCCGTGACACCTGCATTCCAAAGGGAATCAGCCCTTGTATCCGCAGCTCTTGAAGCAAACGGTAATGACAGGAGCAGCACGAGGGTGAAGAGCGTGGCTGATGCCTTGGGAGAACGGGATGATTTCATGGAAGAATCTATGGCTGAGATGACATTCAACGCCCTGTCATAGCGGCCTTCCATTCCGGAGGCCTCCCCTTCGGGAGAATAACGGGCATATTCGCACTCGTCCAGGAGCGATATGAACTCCCGGCAATCCGCATCGCTCACCCCTCCGGCGGACATGGCGGCAGAGATGTCGTCCCGGTTGAGATGCTCGGCATCGAGGGCCAGCTTGTCCCCGGCAAACCCCAGAAGGGCGCGGTGAAGCTCCTCGTAAAAAGCTCCGTGAAGATTCTGCCTGAGGAATATCGAAGCCTGCCTGAGGCGGCCGAGAGCCATCTTCGTAGCCTTTCTGGTCTTGACCCTTGCCACGTCTTTCATCATTGCGGACCTGCGGCGGCTGAAGAGCCAGTATGCAACTGCGGCAGCCAACGCCATGATATATGCAAGGACATATCCAGCCTTCCTGACAAGGAAATTGCCGGACGGTGCCAGAGAAGGCATCGGCGTTGAGATGTACCGGATATCCTCTCCGAGGTTCTTCACCGCCTTCCGGCCGGCAGACGGCAAGGGCGTTCCCTGGGCCGCGGGAGATGCTTCCTGCACTGAACCTTTCGCCACACTTACCGTTATCGGTTCGGTCTTCACAGTGACATAACGTCCCGACGGAATATCATAATAAGAATACTCGACCGGTTCAATGACAAATTCACCGGCGCTTCGCGGAATGAACGGATACTCAAATACTTTCCTTCCCGAAACAGAGCCGGAAGACTTGTCAAGCCTGTCTGAAGTCTTGATGTCATAAGCTTCGAAGTCAGGAGGGAAACTGACATCGGGAGCCTCTGCCAGCGAGAGGTTGCCCTTGCCGGAAACGGTGACGACAAGTGAAGTTGCTTCGTGAGCCGAAAGGGTATCCTTCCCCACCTTCGCCGAAATGCTGAAGGTTCCGACTCCGCCTTTGAAAGAGGCCGGAGCCCCGGCCGGAAGAGGCCTTACGTTCACGGTAACGGCAGGAGTCGATATCCGCTTGCGGACCGTAGTATAATCGTCGTCAAAAAAACTGTCGAATATACTCCTGGGACGGCGGGAAGCCATCCTCACATTTACCAGGCAGACCAGTTCGGCAGGGTCTATCCGCAGGGCTCCCGACTGCTGCGGTATAAGGACATAGCGCCTCAGCACGGCAGTATTGAAAATACGGTCGCCGAGGGCCTCCCTCTTGAACTCTATATTGGAAGGCGTATCTGTCTCCTGGCTCCAGAACCCGTTGAAAGAAGGGAATTTGGCATCTTCGAATCCTGTCACGTTGGCACGCTGGTAAAGTTTCAGCACTGCAGTTATCGGCTCCCCTACCACAGCTGACGTCTTGCTGAGGGTGAGTCTCATGAACAAATCATCCTTGGGAACGTCACCGGTTCCGGCTGATGAAGATTCCCTGGTCCCCTGTGATGACACGCCGCCTGACGAACCGGCGGCGGAACCGGAGCCCTGCTGATTTACGGAGGCACTCTGCCCGTCCGAGACCACGGAAATCCGGAATGCACCTGAGGAAATCCGGTTTTTGCCGGCCACGACTGATGCCGCAGGCAGGGAGAAAGTACCCGTCGAAACAGGCTCAAGGATGTATGTGTAAGTATATTGGACCGACTTGGTATGCTTCCCGTTGATTATGCTGATACTTGTGGAAGACCCCTGCTGGGGGCCCCATACGATACGGAAATCGCTGCTGCCTTCCCATTGGAAATCAGAAGCTTTCTGGTCTCCTTCTATTACGAATGATATGCGGAACTGCTCCGAAGAAGCCACCACTTCGGGAGCTTCTACACGCATGGTGCTCTGTGCCCTTGAAACCAACGGGATAAGGGCAAGGCATACAAACAATAATAAAACAGACTTTTTCACCAATTCTTATCTTTCTGTTTAGACTTGAGGACCGCGGCTTTTTCCCTGTTGACCTTATCCTGTGTTTCCTTCTCACGGGCCTGTATGGCTTTCAGCATCTGCTGCGCCTGCTGCGGTGAGACCTTGGGCTGGGGCTGCCGGCCGTCCTGTCCGTCCGGCTTATCCTGCTGCTGATTGTCCTGATTCTGATCCTGGTTTTGGTTTTGATTCTGATCCTGGTTTTGATTCCGGTCTTTATCCTGATCCTGTTGATCCTTATTCTGATTGTCTTTGTTATCCTGGTTGTCCTGATTATTCTGATTGTCCTGATCCTGCCTGTTTTGCTGACTGCGCTGCTCCTGAAGTTTCTTGCGGGCATAAATATAATTCTCTTTTGCCTCAACGTCGTCAGGATTCTGCAGGATTGCCTGCCTGAACGCATCAACGGCGCCCTGCCAGTCTTTCTTCGCAAGCGCGGCGTCTCCCCTGCCGAAATGCACCGATTCGGCATATTCAGAAGCCCTTCTGCCCTTTTGAGGCGTCAGCGGGACAGCTTTGTCATAGTACTTTGCCGCCTCGTCGAAATTGCCCTGACGGTAAAGGTTGTTGGCAAGGTTGTAGTTCGCTGCGAAGGACAGGGAATCCTTCACCAGGGCCTTCCGGTAGAATATATCCGACTGCCGGTAGTCCTTTTTAGCGAACCTGCGGTTGCCACGGCGCACATCAGACTTGTCAGCCTGAGCGGAGAGCGCCATTGGAACAGCCATCAACAATATGAGCAACAAAACTTTACGCATGGCTATGCAAATATGCTCTTTTTAAGTTTCCTATATCCGACCAGCATCTCCAGCACGAAGAACACAAGGGCTGCCCCGAAGAAATACATATACCTTTCGTCATATTCTTCGAACACTTGGGAGGAGAACTCTTCATCTTCCATCCGGCGGATGTCATCTATGATGGGATTCAGCCCGAATTCATCGTTGCCTGCATGGACATACGCTCCGCCCCCGGCCCTGGCTATCTCCTGAAGGGCATTCTCATCAAGCCTGGTGACAACGATCTCCCCTTCGGAATCCTTCAGAAGGCCGCCCTCATAAGGGATGGGCTGGCCCTGGGGAGAGCCTACCCCGACGGTATATACCACGGCGCCCACGGAAGCGGCATCCCTGGCTGCGGAGACAGCATCATCCTCATGGTTCTCACCGTCAGTTATGACGATGATCGCACGACTTTTCTCGCTCTGGGGGCTGAAGCACCTTATGGCTGTGGTAATCGCGTCACCTATCGCCGTTCCCTGCACCGGGACTGAAGAAGTGCTTATACTGCCAAGGAACATCTTCGCGGAAATATAGTCGGTGGTGACCGGAAGCTGTACGAACGAGCGGCCTGCAAATACCACAAGCCCTATCCTGTCGTCAGAAAGACGGTCCACGATACGGGATATCGCCAGTTTGGCCCTTTCGAGCCGGTTTGGAGAATAGTCCTCGGCCAGCATCGAGTTTGAAACATCGAGGACTATGACCACCTCGGCGCCTCGGGTGGTCCGCTCTTTCAGCTTGGCGCCAATCTGAGGACGGGCAAGACCTACTACCAGGCAGAAAAACCCGGCGGAGAAAAGTGCCGTACGGATCCATCCTTTGGCAACGGAATACGACGGGACTATCCGGCGCACAAGGTCGTCGTCGCCCAGGGATGCCAGACGGCGCCTCCTGAGCCAGTAAGCCACGCCACGCCCGATGAAGAAAACGGGAATGAGCAGCAGAAGCCACAGCCAAAGTCCTCTTGCGAAAATGTACGTCATGGCAGTCTCCTCAGCAAAACACCGACAAACAGGGCAAGCAGCAGACAGACAAGGGCTGCTATGCCATAACGGGCATACAGTTCCTGATATACCGGGAAGCTGTCGATCGTGGTACGGGCCTTTTCCATCTCGTTTATTTCGGAATATATCTCCGAGAGCTTGGTATTGTCGGTAGCCCTGAAATACCGTCCTCCCGTAGCCGACGCTATATCCTTGAGCAACTCCTCGTCAATCTCCACATCGACATCCTGCATCTGCACGCCCCATGGGGTCATGACGGGGTATGGAGCCTTTCCGTTCGCGCCTACTCCTATAGTATAAACCCTTATCCCATAGGTAGATGCTATATCAGATGCCATCTGGGGAGTAATTTCCCCGGAGTTATTGACACCGTCGGTAAGGAGAATGACCACGCGGCTCCTGGCATCGGAGTCCTTCATCCTCGCCACGGCGGTTGCCAACCCGTTGCCGATTGCGGTACCGTCATCGATGAGCCCTGTATCAATCTCCTTCATGAGGTTGATGAGGGTGGAGCGGTCGGTCGTCAGCGGGCACTGAGTATAACTCTCCCCCGCGAAAACCACTATACCTATACGGTCAGAAGGCCTCTGGGCTATGAACTCGATGGCGATATCCTTGGCCGCCGTGATACGGTCCGGCTTGAAGTCACGGGCCAGCATCGACGTCGATACATCCATGGTAAGCATTATGTCGATGCCTTCGGTATCCACTTTCTCCATGGCCGAAGACGAGCGCGGCCTTGCAAGTGCAGTGATAATCAGGCACATCGCCGCTATCTTGAGCGCAAACGGCAGATGGCGTAAAAACCCCAGGACGGAAGAGCCTCCGGCCTGCCACGGTGCGAGGGACGGGACCCTCATGTGAGGCAGCCTGTCCTTCAGCTCCATATAGACATACCGCGCCGCCAGCAGCAACGGTACCGCCAGCAACCAGAACATCTGAGGATTGTCAAATGTCATTTCGTTTCCTCCCCTGAAGCCGTTTCAATCTCTTTCTGATATGTCTCGGTGACGAACCTTACGGCAGCGGGCAGAACTGCCGCATTCTCATCGTCAGGAACGGTCATTTTGGCAAACTTGACAAAATCAGAAGTCCCGAACATGGTCTCTATGGAAGATCTGAGTTCCTCCGAGACATCAGTATCCTTCAGATTGTCAAGTATTTCAGCGGTAGTCATCTCCATAGCCCCGAAACCGTAGCGGGCCGCCATATATTCGCGAAGTGCATCAGTAACCCCGGAATAGAACTCCTTCTGACGCTCCGGAACCCAGAACCTGGAACCGCGGTACTTGTCCAGTTTGCGGAGTGCCGTGATATGGGCAGGCTCATGATAACGGGCCTCATCCCTTTTGCGGCGCCTGACAAGCCACACGATGAGCAGGACTGCGGCGCACAGCGCGAGCGCCCCTCCGATGTAAGGGAGCGTTTCACTGAAAGTTACAGGATATACCGCCTGCCTCCTTATATCGTGGGGGCTGAATGTCGCCGTATCCACGGGAATGGTCTTGACAGGAAACGCCTCCGGAAGCCTGTATGCCAGGGTATCGGCCTGCCCGTCGGGGCCCAGCAGCGACACGACTATGTCGGGAAGCCAGTACTCTCCTTCATCAAAAGAAGTAAGCGGTACGCTGTACTCTATATCGTAAGATTTTACGCCTGTGGCCTTGTCCCTGACCGTCCTGAGGGTATCCGCCCTCCAGGAAGAGAGGACCTCCACGCTGTCGCGGAAACCCTTTGAAAAATCCGGCAGGATGACGGAGGAACCTTCCTTTATATCCCGGAGCAGGACGCCGTATGCCACCCTGTCGCCGATCAGCGTAGAATCCCGCCTGGTCTCACGACGCAGGAAAGCCGCACCGTCCCCCGAGCCCTGCCCATGTACGGCACCGGCAGGGAGGGCTGCGAGCGCTCCGGCGGCAATAACCGCGGATACAAGCAATATCTTACAAAGGTTTCTCATCTTCCGCTGAACAATGACATAAGACCTTTCACATAATCTCCGGCGGTGGAGATATCCACGCTGTCGATACCATATCTGCCGAACAGGTCAGAGGCTGCCTTTCTGGCATTGCGGTTCCACGTTTCATACGAGCGGCGGACTGAAGCAGACGAGGTGTTCACCCACTGTGACCTGCCGGTTTCTGCATCCTTCACATGCACAAGGCCCACCGGTGGAACCGAACTTTCCATCGGATCGCTCACCCTTATTACGGAAAGATCGTGCCTTCCGGCAGCTATCTTTATCGCATCTTCATATCTCGGACTGCCGTCCGAAGCGACGTCAAGCATATCCGACAGAAGGAACACCGTGCATTTCTTCTTCAGGGCTCCGGTCATATACCGGAGAGCTCCGGAGATGTCCGTACCATCGGAAACAGGCTTATACTCAAGTACTTCACGCAGGATATGCAGAAGATGTGTCCTGCCCTTCCCGGGCGGGATGAATTTCTCCACGCGGTCGCTGAAAAGCAGGGCGCCGACCTTGTCGTTGTTGAGCGTGGCGGAGAACGACAGCACTGCGGCTATCTCGGCCACCAGGTCCCTCTTGGTAGATACCGTAGTCCCGAACAGGCCGGAACGGCTTACATCCACAAGGAGCATGACAGTCAGTTCCCTCTCTTCCTCGAACACCTTCACATGGGGCGCTCCGAGCCTTGCGGTGACGTTCCAGTCCATGGACCGCACGTCATCTCCGTAGGTATAGGCCCTCACTTCGCTGAAAGCCATGCCCCTCCCCTTGAAGGCGGAATGATACTCCCCGGCAAAGACCTGGTGCGACAGGGCCCTGGTGCGGATTTCTATCTTCCGTACCTTTTTCAGCAGAGCGGCCGCCGCATTGTCAGAAGTATGAGCATCCGACGGCATTAAGGAACAATGACTGCGTTAAGTACCTGTGAGATAATGTTCTCAGGAGTAACATCCTCCGCTTCCGCCTCATAGCTGAGGCCTATGCGGTGACGGAGAACCTCGTTGCAGACAGCCCTGACGTCTTCCGGAATGACATAGCCCCTGCGCTTGATGAAGGCATAGGCCTTGGAAGCCAGGGCCATGGAGATGCTCGCCCTCGGAGATGCACCGTACGAGATCAACGGCTTGATATCCGCCAGGCCGTACTCTTCAGGGGTACGGGTGGCATATACGATATCCACGATATACCTTTCGATCTTTTCGTCCATGTACACATCCCTTACCACCTTCCTGGCGCGGACTATATCGTCGGGACTGATTACAGGATTGACCTTGGGGAATTCCCCCGAATTGTTCAGACGGACGATCTGCCGCTCTTCCTCCTTCTTGGGATATCCGACCACGACCTTGAGCATGAAACGGTCCATCTGGGCCTCCGGAAGCGGATATGTACCCTCCTGTTCTATAGGGTTCTGCGTGGCCATCACGAGGAAAGGCTTAGGCAGCGGGAAGGTTTCATCCCCTATAGTTACCTGCCGCTCCTGCATGGCTTCGAGAAGGGCTGACTGCACCTTTGCCGGGCTTCGGTTGATTTCATCCGCCAGCACGAAATTGGCGAACACCGGGCCTTTGTGAACCTCGAAACGTCCGTCTTTCTGCGAATAGATAAGCGTACCGGTAAGGTCGGCCGGAAGGAGGTCCGGAGTAAACTGGATTCGGCTGAAAGAGGCATTGACCGCCTGAGCCATAGTATTGATCGCCAATGTCTTGGCAAGACCGGGAACGCCTTCGAGAAGGATATGCCCGTCAGCAAGAAGGCCTATCAGCAAGTTCTCCACGAGCTGCTTCTGGCCTATGATTACCTTGCCCATCTCGAGGGTGAGCATATCGACAAACGAGCTTTCGGCCTGGATCCTGTCGTTGAGTTCCCTGATGTTAATGTCGTCCATATTGTTAACTTTGCATTATGCGGTACAAAATCACATTGTCATACGACGGAGCCGCTTTCTGCGGGTGGCAGATCCAGCCCGGGAGCCCTTCCGTGCAGGAAACCCTGCAGGATGCGCTTTCGACACTCCTTGCAGAAAGGATTTCCGTGACCGGAGCCGGAAGGACCGACACCGGGGTAAATGCCGTCGGGTATGCAGCACATTTCGACTGCTCCCGGAGCGGTTTCGACGCAAGGGATATATGCTACAAATTAAATGCCATTCTGCCTTCGGGAGTGGTTGTTCATGAGATAGTTCCCGTCACTGATGATTTCCATGCCAGATTCGGTGCCAGACGCAGGGAATACGCATATTTCATCCATCGGGGCAAGGACATTTTTCTTGACCGGAAGTCCTACCGCTGCCCGTATCCCCTTGACTTGGGGGCCATGCGCGAAGCCGCCTCCCGGATTGTAGGCAAACGGGATTTCAGCTGCTTTGAAAAAACAGGGGGCAACAACAAAACCTCAGTCTGCGACGTGTTCTCCTGCACGGTGGAGACATATATTCCCGGACATGCGGAAACCCTCGGATATCCGTACAGGGATGGCGATTACATAGTAATCAGGATTGCCGCCGACAGGTTCCTGAGGAATATGGTCCGGGCAGTGGCGGGCACACTCGTCGAAATAGGACGCGGACGCCGGCCCGTGGAATGGATCGACCAGGTGCTGGCCTCCGGCGACCGCTGCTCGGCCGGCGAGTCAGTTCCCGGTTACGGGCTGTATCTGTATAAAGTTGAATATTGACATAGCATGAAACACCTGACACACAAACTGTTGGCATCAGGCATAGCCGTCGCATACTGCATTGCCGCACTTGCCGTCGAACCGGTAAGGCCGTATCTTCCCGTATCCGGACTGCCCGACCTGATCAAATGCCTCCCGGCACCTCCGGACACCGTGGGGGAAGGATTCGCCTATGACGTACTGCGATATATGTGGGGAAAGACCATGAGAAGCGACTCCGCCCGCGCCGAGATGGCAAGGCGCGATGCCGTGTGGTCGTATGAAGCCCTGATCGGCGAGTTTGACGATGCATTCGGCCTCCATATATCGAAAGACGGCACTCCCGAGATATGGAAACTGCTGGAAACCAGCCTGACCACGACAGACCAGATGCGGGTGGCGCCAAAAGCTTATTATCACCGGAAACGGCCTTTCGAGCGGTTCGGAGAGCACCTTCTCACGATTGAGGAAGAAGACGAGCTTAGGGGCGAAGGCAGTTATCCGTCCGGACACACCATGCGCGGCTGGGTGACGGCGCTCATTCTTTCAGAGCTGAATCCCGCGGCCGCCGACGCCATCTTCGCCCGCGGATGGGCATACGGCGAGAGCAGGGTCATAGTCGGCGCCCACTGGCAAAGCGACGTTGATGCCAGCCGCGTGGCAGCCAGCATAGGCTATTCAGCCCTCCACACCAGCCGGGAGTTCCGCGACCAGATGGCCCGAGCCCGCATGGAATTCGAAAGACTAAGAGGCTGTAGCTTCTAAGCCTCGGTGTCTCCTCTTTGCCAATTGAGTCGAAAAAGTACTCGTCATACGTTCCATACTATGCGTAACAATCTTATTTGCTGAGGAAATCCCTTTTCAATCTTGGGTGTCGCCAAACGGAGAAGTTCGCAGTTCATTTGGCGTCATAACAGTGGTCCCTATAAATGAAAAAACCGCCGTTGTGCAAAGCGCCGGAGGTATATGGTGTGTTTCTTAAGCGTAAGGGGCGTCGTACATGCCCGGCTTACTTATTATGTCTTGGAGTAGCGAGAGTGGGGCATGATCCCACGACCTCCGGATTATGAATCCGACGCTCTAACCAGCT